>Ga0214917_10000487_pt1 | contig 52102 bp, 56 predicted proteins | sample LL_1208_BB_MetaG_FD_177983 | JGI IMG/M metagenome (GOLD analysis project Ga0214917, IMG submission 177983) | Freshwater microbial communities from Lake Lanier, Atlanta, Georgia, United States - LL_1208_BB | ecosystem: Environmental > Aquatic > Freshwater > Lake | place: USA: Georgia | collected... | reverse complement strand
TTCGTTCCCGCAGCTTCGATGGATTTGCGCAGCCTCCAGGCCTCACCCGGACCGGGTCTGGTGAATCTGGTGGTGGAGATCCCCGCCGGCAGCAGCAACAAGTACGAGTACAACGCTGAAGCAGGCCTGATGGCCCTCGATCGGGTGCTGCACTCCTCCGTGCGCTATCCCTTCGATTACGGCTTTGTGCCCAACACCCTGGCCGAGGACGGAGCGCCCCTCGACGCGATGGTGATCATGCAGGAACCAACATTCGCTGGCTGCCTGATCACGGCGCGGCCGATCGGCATCCTCGACATGATCGACTGCGGTGCCCACGACGGCAAGCTGCTGTGCGTGCCGGCGGCAGATCCCCGCCAGCGGGAGGTGCGCAGCATCCGCCAGATCGCCCCTAACCAACTGGAGGAGGTGGCGGAGTTCTTCCGCACCTACAAGAACCTGGAGGGCCGCGTGGTGGAGATCCTGGGCTGGCTGGATGCCAATGCCGTGCCGGCACTGCTGGAGCGCTGCATCGCCACCGCAGCCCGCCATGGCAAGACGAACCAGGGCTAGAGGCCGCGCTCCTAGGTGAGCCGCTGCAGCAGGAAACCCTCGAAGCCCAGGGCCTGAAAGATGCGGGCCGGATCGCCGAACCCGGCGGCATTCACCAGGCTGGTGAGCCGGGCCAGGCCAATCGGATGCAGGCCCTGGGTGAGGGGATCCAGCGCCTCAGCGGGATCCTTGAGCCCGCTGGCCCGCTGGAAGCCCAGCCAGGCCGCCTCCAGCTGCTGGTCGAGGGAGGGCAGCGAGGCCTGCATCAGATCCACCAGCACCAGCTGCCCGCCGGGTTGGAGGCAGCGGGCCAGGGCCGAGAGAAAGGCCAGTTTGCTGCCGTCGTCGGGCAGCGACTGCAGCACCAGCACCGAGAGGGCCCCGGCAAAGCGCCCCTGCCAGTCGGGCTGTTCGGCCAGGGGCTCCACGGTGCTCTGGCGCCAGTCAATCAATCCCTGCCCCGCCAGCCGTGCCCGGGATTCCGCCAGCATCTCGGCGCTGGGATCCACCGCCGTGAGGCGCCAATCGGGCCGCTGGGCCACCGCCTCCAGCAGCTCGGCGCCGGTGCCGCAGCCGGCCACCAACACCTCGGCGTTGGTCGCTGCGGCGGCGGGAGAGGCCGCCAGCAGCGCCACCGAGAGCCGGGCAAGGCTGCTGTAGCCGGGGATCAGCTGGCGCTGGATCTGGTCGTAGCCCGCTGGATCCACCGGGTGCCAATGCATGAATGCCCATGCTAGGCAGCGGGCCCTGCAGCGTTCCGTGTCGGCCGCCGGCGCCGCTATCCGAAATCGGCCTCCGTTAGGTAAGTTGGTCGGCGCCGAGATGCCCTGCCCGATCGTGCCCACCATCCGTTTTGAACAGGAAGGCCAGCAGGTCGGTTGCATCGAAGGGGCCAATCTGCGCAAGGCGGCGCTGGATGCCGGCATCAACCCCTACAAGGGCCTCAACAACCTCAACAACTGCGGTGGCGTGGGCCAGTGCGGCACCTGCGTGGTGGAAGTTGTGGAGGGGATGCAGAACCTCTCCCCCCGCAGCGATGTGGAGCAGGTCTACCTGGCTGACCGCCCCGCCAACTACCGCCTCAGCTGCCGCACCAGCGTGAACGGCGATGTGACCATCCGCACCCGTCCCCAGGGCGGCGTGGGCAAGGGGTCCAACAGCCTGGTGGGGGCCCTCAAGGCCCTGATCGGCAAGTGAGCCCAGCGCCTCTGCGCCTCTACAGCTATTCCAAGTGCGGCACCTGCCGCAAAGCCCTGCAATGGCTCGCCCAGCAGGGCTTTTCCATGGATGGCAGCACCGATGGCCCCGCCATCGAGCTGCTGGACATCACCACGACCCCTCCGGGTGTTGAGGACCTGCGGCAGGCCCTGGAGGCCGTGGGCCGCAAGCGCCTGTTCAACACCAGCGGCCAGAGCTACCGCGCCCTCGGGGCTGCCACGGTGGCGGCCATGGATGACGGCCAGGCCCTGGCAGCCCTGGCGGCCGATGGCCGGCTGATCAAACGCCCCTTCGCCATCACGGCCGATGGTGCCGTACTGGTGGGCTTCAAGCCGGAGGAGTGGCAGGCTGCCCTGGGCCAGGGGGGCTGGTGAGCTCATCGAGTTCATCCATCAGGGCATCGATGCCGGCCCGGTTCACCTGGGCCAGATAGGTGAGCTTGATCTCCTGCAACAGGGTGCACAGCAGCTGCTGACTGCGCTCGAGGGTGCCTCCCTGCTCCAGGGCGAGTGCCAGTTCATCCCAGAAGCGATCACCGAAGCGCTGCAACAGCTCCACCTGGCGGTTATCGCGCTGGGCGAGCCGATCGGCGGTGCTGCGGGAGAGCGCCAACAGGCGATCCACCACGCCCCGGGCCAGCTGACTGCTCAGGCCCGGAGGCAGGATCGCCCCACCGGGCAGATCGCGCATGCTCTGCTGCAGGGCATGGCCGAGCAGGGATTGCAGCTCGGGTGAGAGGCGCGGCGCCACCTGCCCCAGCACCATCGGCCCCCACAGCCGCAGCAGCTCCACCACCTCCCGCTCATCGTTGAGGCTCACGCTCTGGTGGCTGCGCAGGCTGCGGATCCAGCCGGGCCACTGGGGGGAGCGCAGCAGCGACTGGGTGCCATCCACCAGCTGCAACGCCAGCACCTCGAACAGCTCCAGGGCCAGCAGCGACACCACCGCACGACTCACGGCCGCCCGCAGGGGTTCCACGTTGATCAACCCGGTGCTGCTCAGCCGCTCCACCACCGGTGCCAGCCGCAGCAGCCGCCAGAAGGGCAACAGCAAGGGCAGATCGATCCAGCGGCGCAGCAGCGCATCCCGCCAGCTCAGGCCGGGGAAGCGGCGGCGCAGGCGCAGCACCCGCAACAGGATGTCGAGGGCGAAAACGCTCTGGAACAGCAGCAGATCAAAGCGCCAGAAGTGGTTGGTGGGCCGGCCGTTCTCATCGATCGAGCGCCAGTAGCTGGTGGCCACCAGGGGCAGCACCTGCTGCTGCCAGAAGCGGCGCTCCTGCTGCCAGGGGCGGCCGGCCAGCCACGGATCGCTGAGCAGCAGCTGGGCGGAACGCTTGGCTGAATCCTGGCCAGCCCGCTGCCGCAACCGATTCTTGATCTTCTCCAGGGTGCCCGCATTGCCGGAGGCGGCAAAGGGGTTCTCGTTGATCATCTGAACCGTGAGCTCCACCTGGCGGCGCCGCAGCTGGGCGGTGCTGGCGGCGCCCTGCGGCTGCAGCAAGGCGCGATCCAGCTGCTGGAACGCCGCCAGGTAGGCCTGGGTCTCCCGATGGGGCTCGATGCCCTTCACCGGGTCGTAGAGGGGGGTGATGTCCGGCAGGAGGGGGAGCGGCACCGCCAGGGGCAGCGACGGCAGCGGCATGAGATTGCGCTGCAGCCAGAAGGTGCGCAACGGGACGTAGGTGAGATCGAACACCACCCACACCAGATTGATGGCGGCCCAGGTGGCCACAAACCGATCCCAGTGGCGCCAGCGGTTGGAGGGAGCACCCCTCTGGGGAGACAACCAGCGGGGGCGAACCATTGGCGGCATCGGGAACAAGCCTAATCTGGCCTACTTCCTTGAAAGCCGGCAGCGGAACGCCTTGCCCGAGAACGATCAGCCATCCGAACCGGCATCCCAACCGGCCTCAGAACCGCTCTCCACACCAGCATCCCCGGCGCCCCAGACGGCCGGCACGGAGGAGAACCCCTGGGTGTTCTGGCGCGGGGTGGTGATCACCCTGGCCGTGGCCCTGGGCATCCGCCAATACGTGCTGGAGGCCCGCTTCATTCCCTCCGGCTCGATGCTGCCGGGCCTGCAGCTGCAGGATCGACTGCTGGTGGAAAAACTGACCTACCGCAGCCGCGCCCCCCGACGGGGGGAGATCGTGGTGTTTCATGCGCCCCACCACTTCGACCCGGTGCTGAAGCTGGATCACCAGGCCGGGCCCCTGCGCTGTCTGCTGGTGAACCTGCCGCTGGTGAACGCCCTGCCCGGACTGCAGGAGCCCGCCTGCGATGCCTACATCAAGCGCGTGGTCGCGGTGGCCGGCGATCGGGTGGTGGTGGACCCCCGCGGCCAGGTGAGCGTGAACGGCCGCAGGCTGAAGGAGCCCTACGTGACCAACTACTGCCCGGTGGACAACCACGGCCTCGGCCCCTGCCGCACCCTCAACACGGTGGTGCCCCCCAAGCACGTGCTCACCCTGGGGGACAACCGCGCCAACAGCTGGGATGGCCGCTTCTGGCCCGGTGGGCCCTTCCTGCCGGAGAGCGAGATCATCGGGCGCGCCTTCTGGCGCTTCTGGCCCTTCAGCAGTGCGGGAGCCCTGGAGAGCCGTGATCCCCTGCCCGGTGGTGGTGCGGCTGCGGCCCCCGCCACAAGCCCGCGCTGAGGCCCGAGGCCAGCACCTGGCCGGTGAGCATGGCCTGCCGCAGGGGCTGGTTGGCCGCCAGCGGCGCCTCCCCATCCAGGGCCGGCTGCCAGCGCTGCTGCGGGTCGAACAGGATCCAATCCCAGGAGCCCACCGCCAACTGCGATCGCTTCAGGCCGAGGAAGGCTGCTGGACCGAAGCAGAGCGCTTGCCAGAGCTGCGCCACGCTCCACTGGCGCCCCACCACCAGCTCCTGCCAGAGGGCCGGCAGCACAAAGCGATGGCCGGCCACGCCGGGCTTGCGCTGGTCGAGGGGCAACAGCTGCTCCTCGGGATCCAGGGCCTGGTGATGCACGGCCACGGCGCTGAGCAGCCCCGATGCCAGCCCATCGATCAGGGCCTGGCGATCGGCCGCCCCCCCCAGGGGCGGCACCACCCGCCACCCCTCAGCGATCGGATCCAGGCTGGCGGAATCGGCCAACAGGTGCCACCAGCAGACGCTGCAGGCGGGCCGCTGGCCATCGGGCAGCGCCGCCAACTGGGCCAGCCCCTGGGCGGTGGAGAGGTTCATCAGCTGCAGCCTGCGCTCGGGCAGCAACCGCGCCAGGGCCAGCAGGTTCTGCAGTGGCACGGTTTCGCTCAGGGGCGGGTCCATGGGCCATCCGGCCCGGAGCGCCTCCACGCCCTCGCGCACCAGGCCCTGCTGGCTGAGGCTGGCGTCGCGGGGGGCCAGCAGCACCGGTGCCGCGCCCATCTCCCCCAGGCTCAGCCCCCGCTCCAACAGCGGCAGGGGCGGCAGCTCGGCACCCTCCGCCAGGCCAATGGCACCGGCCGCCAGCTGCTCGCCGTGGGGAGCCAGCTCCTGGCCGGCGCCATCACGGCTGAAACTGCCCCAACAGAGCAGCCGCAGGCGGGTGGACGCCGGCGGCAAGCCAAGGTGCTCCGGGCGATCCCGCCAACACCGGGCCTGGGGCAGCAGGGCTACGGTGCCGTAGCCGGCCGCCACGGCAGAGCGCTCCAGGCTGGCCAGGGTTTCGGCGGTGCCGGTGTGGGGATCCTCCAGCTGGGAATGGGGATCGATCAGGGCTGGCGCCAACAGCCAACCCTCGGCCGCCAGGGGCTCGAGGCCCAGGGCAGCAGCGCGGGCCAGGGATTCCGCACCGATCGCTGTGATGCGGCCGTTCTCGATCAGCACATCCCTGGGCGTGGGGGCCCGACCAGGCCCCTCCAGCAGCTGCACCTGGCGCAGCAGGTGGGTGGTCATCGGCGGTGGGGGCACGGCATCGCGCAAGTTCAGAGGGCGCCAGCCGCGGTGCGATCCAGCACGCCGCCCAGGTGGGCGGTCTGATTCAGGCACACCACCACCGGTGGCTCCTGGGCCCCGTGGGGGTAGTCGATCACGGTGACGCCACCGTTGCCCTGTTTCACGGCCCAGATGTCGGCGGGGCCCAGGCCCAGCAGGGCGCAGAGGATGGTCTTGTTCACGGCGTCGTGGGCCACCACCACGGCGGTTTCATCGGCCTGCAGGCCGGCGGCGATGGCGTTCCAGCCCCTCAAGGAGCGCTCCCACACGTCGTGGATCGTCTCGCCCTCGGGCATCTGCACCGTTTCAGGGGCCCGCTTCCAGTCGGCCAGAAGCTGGGGCCAACCGGCGGCGATCTCCTGCTCCAGCTGCCCCTCCCAGGCGCCGTGGCCGATCTCCACCAGGTGGGAAACACTGGTGAGGGGAACGCCGGGGTGGTGCTGCAGGATGCCCTCAGCGGTCTGGCGCGGACGGGACATCGAGCTGGTGTAGGCCCGATCCACACTGACGTTCTTGAGGAAAGCACCGGCAGCGGCCGCCTGGGCGCGGCCGGTGTCGTTCAGGGGAATGTCGATCTGGCCCTGGAAGCGGCCCTGGCGGTTCCAGTCGGTTTCACCGTGGCGCACCAGCAGCAACCGCGGCCCCGGCCCCTTGGCGGGGAGCCGGCTGCCACAGAGCTCCGGATGCAGGTGGGTGGTGCCATTGAGCGACTCGATCTGCACCGACACGCCACCGCCCTCGGCCGGCGAGAGGTTGAGCACCGAGAGCGAGGCGTTCTCGATCCGCAGCCGGCGGAAGCCACTGGCGGGAAGCCCCAGCAGGCTGAGCAGCAGACAGCGCAGGATGGCGTTGTGCCCCACCACCAGCACGGTCTGGGGCTCGGGCGCAGCGGGGCTGTGGGCCGCCAGCAGCTTTGCGGCAAAGCGAGCGGCCTGATCCATCAACTCGGGGATGGGGGCGTAGCTGCTGCCATCAGCCCGCTGCAGGATCAGCTGTTCGGGGTGGTGCTTCCAGATCCGGTAGGGCTCGGGGAAGCGCTGCGGCAGCTCGCTGCTGAGCAGCCCGCTCCAGGGGGCAAGATCCACCTCCAGCAGATCGTCGTCGAGCCGGGCCTCCAGGCCACCGCCATGGGCCTCCAGCAGGGCGGCGGCCGTGTCCTTGGCGCGGCGCAGCGGCGAGCTGTAGGCGGCTGTGATCGGCAGGTCGCGCAGGGCTTCCCCCGTGGCCCGGGCCTGCCTGAAGCCCTCTTCGGTGAGGGAGGAGAGATCGTCGCGCCCCTGGATGCGGTGCTCCAGGTTGAAGCTGCTCAGCCCGTGGCGAACCAGCAGAATCCGGAGGGCCACAGGCGCAGGGGCTACTGAAAATCATCGTATGGGAGCGCTCCGGCAGCTCCAACCCCAGAAGGCCAGCCAGGCCAACGGGGAGAATCGATGCCAACGGCACGGGCGTGGTGACAGCAGGCGGCAATCAGCCCCGCGGGTGGAAAGTGGCTGTGGCGCTGCTGAGCCTGGCCATCAGCCTGCTGCTCTGGCTCAACGGCTTGATCGACAGCCTGAGCCGGCCGTCGGTGGACAACGCCCTCAACCGGCGCCAGCTCGAACTGGCGGTGCTGGCCAACCCGGTGCTGCCCAAGCCGCTGCGGAGCCCGTTGGCCGGGGCGGATCCACTGGCGGCCCTCGATGAGGCCCTGAGCCGTCAGATCACAGGCGCTGAGGAGGCGGGCCAGCCGGCTGCAGCGGATCTACTGCTGGAGCGCAGCTTGCTGCTGCTGCGGCAGGGCAAGCGGCCCCAGGCGATGGCCCTGCTGGGGGAGCTGCGCCAGCGGGAGGCGTCTCCTGAACAGCGGCTGGCGCAGACCCTGGAAAGCGGCAGGCGCCTGCCGGCCCCAGAGGCCAGATCCCTGGCCAGATCCGTGAATCAGGGCCCGCTGCTGGAGCAGTGGAGCTGCCTCGGCCTGGGCGGCGATGCCCGGAGCTGCGGCGAGCAGGCCACCGCCCGCCGGGCCGCCGGCCAGCTGCTGGCGGTCAGCGTGGGGCCGGTGCTGGTGATGCTGGTGGGCATCGCCCTGCTGCTGCGGGAGCTGTGGCTGCGCTGGCGGGGCCGGGCCGCCGCGATTCCCCCGCTGGTGGGCCCAGCGCTGGGCGCCGTTGATGTGGTGCTGCTGATCGCCACCGGCTTCGTGGTGCTGGGCGAGCTGCTCACACCCCTGCTGATCACACCACTGCTCTCCCAGCTGCTGGCGGCGCTGGCGGTGGCCTCGCCGCTGCGGGAGGGGCTGTCGGTGCTGGGGCTCTACCTGGCCCTGATGGCGGCACCGCTGCTGATGCTGGCGCTGATGCTGCGGGGCCTCGGCCCGGGTCCGGAAGGGGGCTGGCTGCAGTTCCGCTGGGCACCGCTTGGGCAGAGCACACGCCGGGCCCTGAAGCTGTTTCTGATGGCGCTGCCCCTGGTGAGCCTGGTGGGCTGGCTGCAGGCCCAGATCTGGGGGGATCCCGGGGGCAGCAACCCCTTGCTGGAGCTGGTGCTCCAGAGCCACAACCTGCCCGCCCTGGCCTGCTTCGGCTTCACGGCGGTGGTGCTGGCCCCACTGTTTGAGGAAACGATCTTCCGGGGCGTGCTGCTGCCGGTGGCCGGCCGCGAGCTGGGGAACGGCTGGGGGGTGCTGATCAGTGCCGCCGTGTTCGGCGTGGCCCACCTGAGCCTGGGGGAACTGCCGCCGCTGTTCGTGTTGGGGCTGGGGCTGGGCTGGCTGCGGCTCAGCAGCGGTCGCCTCGGCGCCTGCGTGCTGATGCATGCCCTCTGGAATGCCCTCACCTTCACCAATCTCGTGGTGCTGGGCAGTTGACGGCGGCTTGCTGGCACCCCGCTGGCGTGGTTCACTTGCGCAGTTCAGCCTCTGGTTTCGTGGTAGCCGTACCGCTGCAAAGGCCCGCCGAGGGCAAACGGGCGTCGCGGCAACGGTCGCTGGAGCTGCTGCAGGGATCCCTCTCGGCCCGGCGGGTGGAGCGGCAGGCCCCCTGGCTGGGGAACCTGCATCGCATCGCCGACGGCAGCCTGGCGGGGCTCGGCCTGGCGGTGCTGGGCCTCAGCGGGCTCACGCTGCACTGGCAGGGGCAGTGGACCGAGAGCTTCCAGCGGCTGGAGGCCGCCCAGCGGCTGGAGCACCGCCTGCAGGAATCCACCGCAGTGCTGGAGCAGCATCACCTCGGACGCACCAGCAAGCCGGGCCTGCTGGTGCCCACCAGCAGCGAAAAACTGATCTACCTCGAGGCCCCCACGGCCCGAGCCGCAGCCCCGGTGACGTCCCTGCTGGCCAGCGTGACGCCCCGTCAGATCCTGGCGGGCTATTGAACCCAACCCAGTCGATGGCTCCAGGGGTGAAGCAGCGGCGACCGCAGCGCCAGGCCGGCAGGCGGATCGTTGAGCTGAGCCCCGTTCCGGCGGCCCGCCTCTGGCTAGTGTTCCTGCTGCTGGCGGGGGGCCTGGCAGGCCTGGGCTTGCGGTTGGCCTGGGTGCAGGTGGTGCAGGGGGGCCAGTTGCTGGCCCGCGCACGGGCCGTGCAAACCCAGACGATCACGCCCCTCGGCAAGCGCCGCACGATCGTGGACCGGCAGGGCCGCCTGGTGGCCCTCGATGAGGAGCGTTTCACCCTCTGGGCCCACCCGCGCTACTTCGCCTTTCCCGGCGACGACATCGGCCAGCTGCGCAGCCCGCTGGATGTGGCCCGCAAGCTCTCCTCGGTGCTGGCGATGCCGATGGCCGACCTGGTGCGTGCCATGGAGGGTCGCAAGTCTGGAGTGAAACTGGCTTCAGACCTGGATCCTGAAACCGCCCAGCGGGTGCGCAATCTGGGCATCAGCGGCCTGGATCTCGAGGCCTACCCCCAGCGGGTGTATCCCCAGGGGGGCCTGTTCGCCAATGTGGTGGGCTTCCTCAACCTGGAGCGGGTGCCCCAGGCCGGCCTGGAGCAGAGCCGCGACACCGACCTCAGGCGCCAGGAAGCCACCCGCAGCATGCGCCGCGGTGCCGATGGCACCCCCCTGCCCGATGGCCTCAGGGCCGGCGTGCTCTACGGCGACGACCTGCGCCTGCAGCTCACCCTCGATGCCCGCCTGCAGCAGGTGGCCCAGCTGGCCCTCTCCAGGCAGGTGAAGCAGTGGCACGCCAAGCGCGGCGTGGCCCTGGTGATGGATGTGCGCAACGGGGAACTGGTGGCCCTGGCCTCCACGCCCACCTACGACCCCAACCAATTCTGGAAGTACAAGCCGGGGCTGTTCCGCGAGTGGAGCGTGCAGGATCTCTACGAGCCTGGCTCCACGTTCAAGCCGATCAACCTGGCCATCGCCCTGCAGGAGAACGCGATCGATCCAGCCGGCAAGGTGACCGACAGCGGCCAGCTCACCATCGGCGGCTGGCCGATCTTCAACCACGACCGGCGAGCCAATGGGGTGATCGATTTCCCCACGGTGCTGCAGGTGTCGAGCAACGTGGGCATGGTGCAGGCGATGCGGCGGGTGAAGCCGGAGAAGTTCTGGCACTGGCTGCACACCCTCGGCATCGACACCGTGCCCGACACCGACCTGCCCGGGGCCGTGGCCGGCCAGCTCAAGACCCTGGAGGCCTTCAAGACCCAGCCGATCGAGCCCGCCACCGCCGCCTTCGGCCAGGGCTTCAACCTCACCCCCCTGAAGCTGATCCAGCTGCACGCGATGCTCGCCAACGGCGGCCGGCTGGTGAGCCCCCACATCACCCGCGGCCTGCGCTCCGGCGACGACCTGGCGCCAGCACCCGCTGGCTCGGGGGTGCAGCTGTTGCGCCCGGAGATCGCCCAGACGGTGCTCAACTGGATGGAAACCGTGGTGGAGAAGGGCAGCGGCAAGGGCGTACGCATCCCGGGGCATCGGATCGGCGGCAAGACCGGCACCGCCCAGAAGGCCGAAAACGGCGTGTACATCCCCGGCGCCCGCATCACCAGCTTCGTGGCCCATCTACCCATCAACGACCCGCGCTATGTGGTGCTGGTGGTGGTGGACGAACCCCAGGGCGGCAATGCCTATGGCTCCACCGTTGCCGTGCCGGTGGCCAAGGAGATCATCGAGGCGCTGCTGGTGATCGAGAAGATCCCCCCCAGCGCCCCGGCATTGGCCAGGGGCGGCACCGGCAAACCCGTGCCGGCAAGGGCAGCGGGCGGCGGCCGCGACTGACCGCCCCGCCATCCCTTCAGGGCTTGATCACAGAGAGATGCCAGAGCGATCAGGCTGGCTAGCTTGAGCGCACCTGTGGGGCCCCGCATGGCCAACCTGCTCGATCAACTGGCCGCCATGACCGTCGTGGTAGCCGATACAGGCGAGATCGACGCCATCAAGCAGTTCACGCCCCGCGACGCCACCACCAATCCATCGCTGATCCTGGCGGCGGCCCAGATCCCCACGTATCAGAACCTGATCGACAGCTCCCTGAAGGAGTCGCGCGAGGTGTGCGGCGACGATGCACCGGCCGAGGCCGTGGTGCGCGAAGCCCTCGATGAGATCTGCGTGACCTTCGGCAAGGAGATCCTCAAGATCGTTCCGGGGCGCGTCTCCACCGAAGTGGATGCCCGCCTCAGCTACAACACCGAAGCCACCATCAGCAAGGCCCGCAAGCTGATCGGCCTCTACCGCCAGGCCGGCATCAGCCGTGATCGGGTGCTGATCAAGATCGCCTCCACCTGGGAGGGGATCAAGGCCGCTGAAGTGCTGGAGAAGGAAGGAATCCACTGCAACCTCACGCTGCTGTTCAGCTTTGCCCAGGCCGTGGCGGCAGCGGAAGCGGGCGTCACCCTTATTTCCCCGTTCGTGGGGCGCATCCTGGATTGGTACAAGAAGGCCACGGGCCGCGAGAGCTATCCCGGCCCGGAGGATCCGGGTGTGGTGTCGGTGACCCAGATCTTCAACTACTTCAAGACCTACGGCTACAAGACCGAGGTGATGGGCGCCAGCTTCCGCAACATCGAGGAGATCATCGAGCTGGCTGGCTGCGATCTGCTCACGATCTCACCGGCCCTGCTGGAGCAGCTGCGCCGCACGGAAGGGGAGTTGGAGCGCAAGCTGAACGCCTTCGATCCGGGCCCCACCGATCAGCAGATCCACCTCGATCAGCCTGGCTTCGAGGCAATGATGGCCAAGGATCAGATGGCCACCGACAAGCTCGATGAGGGCATCCGGGGCTTCAGCAAGGCTATCGAGACCCTCGAGGCCCAGCTCGCCCACCGGCTTGCGGAGATCGAGGGGGCTTCCGCCTTCCAACATGCCGCCCAGGAGATCTTTCTGCTCAACGATCTCGACGGCGACGGCTGCATCACCCGCGAGGAATGGCTGGGCAGCGATGCCGTGTTCGACGCCCTCGACACCGACCAGGACGGCCGACTGCTGCCGGCCGATGTGCGGGGCGGCCTGGGGGCAGCGCTGGCGGTGGCCCCATCTTGACCAGATCTTCATCCTCTCTTAACCAACCTGTTGCACACTTGCCAGCAGGTTGGTGATGGCAGCATTGAACGCGCTCGACACCATGCGTGCCCTGGCCAGCAAGGGTGAGGTACTCACTGTGGCCCAGGGGGAGTTGATCTTCCGTTCCGGTGAAACCGGCGACTGCATGTTCGGCCTGCTGGAGGGATCCGTTGAACTCAGCTGGAACGGCGAGGCGGGCCACGAGGTGATCCAGGTGGGCGATGTGTTCGGCGCCGGAGCACTGGTGACCCCAGATCATCGCCGCTATGGCAATGCCAGGGCGTTGAGCGACTGCAAGCTGCTGATGATGAACCGGGAGAAATTCCTGTTCGCCGTTCAGGAATCGCCGATGTTCGCCATCGAGTTGCTGGGCTCCATCGATCAGCGGCTGCGCCAGCTCAAGGACTGCACCCGGAACCTGTAGCCAGCAGCTGGCAGGCCAGTGATCAGCCCCGCTGGAACAGCAGCCGCTTGATCACCCGCTGGGCGATATCTCCGTAGCCCATCTCGCCCGAGAGGATCTGGGCGATCCGCTGGGGGGCGGTGGGGCGCTTGATCCCCAGCTGGTAGCCCACCTTCGGCACCCGATAGAACACCTGGGCAATTCGGCGGCCCCAGGCCATGGATTCACCCCACTCGCGGCGCATGGCGGCCGTGTAGTCGGCCAGGGCTGCATCAGCAGTGGCGCTGTCGGTGCCGGCCTCCAGGAAGCGGTCCATCGCCTCCGCCGCCCGCACGCCGCTGAGCAGGGCGGGCCGCAGCCCCTCCGCCAGGAACGGATCGCACAACGAGGCCGCATCGCCCACCACCACCGCCCCCGGCGCATGCAGGGCGTGGTGGCCATCCCACACCCGCAGGGGGGAGCTGAAGCGCTCGCCGGCCTCCGGGCTCAACCCCAGGCTGGGCAGCAACCGGGCCAGCACCGCATCGGCATCAGCGGCCTCGCGGCCAATGAAAGTGCCCACACCGATGCTGTACCCCCCCTGGCGGGGGAAGGCCCAGCAGAAGCCGTGGTGCACCAGGCCGAATTCGAAGCGGGCCGTGCTGGGCTCCAGCACCTGCGCCTCCACCTCAACGGCCACCGCGGCGGCGAAGCGGGGCCTGGCAGGACCAAGCCCGAGCGGCACCGAGAAGCGGGAGCTGGAGCCATCGGCCAACACCAAGCCTCGGGCGGTGTAGACGTTGCCACCACTCACCACACGCCAGTGGTTGCCATGCCGCTCGATCGTCTCCACTGCAGAGCCATCCTCCAGCTCGGCACCCACCGCCACCGCCTGCTCGGCCAGGTAGGCATCCAGCCGCGAACGGCGCACGATCCAGAACGGTGAGTCGCCGGGCAACACGGCGGTGACAGGATCCTCCAGGCACCAGGTGAAGCGCACCTGCTCGATCACCTGATCCACCGCAGGGGTGAGATCAAAGGGAAACCAGCGCTGCACCGAGGCGGCCATGCCGCCCCCACAGGGCTTGCGGCGGGGCATGGCCTGGGCCTCCAGCAGCAGCACCCGCCGCCCTCGGGCCGCCAGGTGATAGGTGGCGGCGGCGCCGGCGGCGCCGGCCCCGACCACGATCACATCGGCACTCAACCCCGCAGTGCCGCTCACACCTTGAGGATGTCGGCTTCCTTGTCGGCCAGGTGCTTCTCGATTTCGGTGATGAACTTATCGGTGAGCTTCTGCACCTTGTCCTGCTCATCACGGCTCTGATCCTCAGAGAGCTCGCCGTCCTTCTCCTGCTTCTTCACCTTGTCGATGGCATCGCGGCGGATGTTGCGCAGGGCCACCTTGCCTTCCTCGGCGTACTTGGCCGCCAGTTTGCACAGCTCCTTGCGGCGGTCTTCGGTGAGGGGCGGGATGTTGATGCGGATCACCTTGCCGTCGTTGTTGCAGGTGAGGCCCAGATCGCTCATCGAGATCGCCTTCTCAATCAGCCCCAGGGAACCGCCATCGAAGGGCTGCAGCTGAATGGTGGAGGAATCGGGCGTGGAGATGGTGGCCAGCGACTTCAATGGCGTTTCAGCGCCGTAGTACTCCACGTTGATCTTGTCGAGCAGGGTGGCGTTGGCCCGACCGGTGCGGATGGTGTTGAAGGTGCGCTGGGTGGATTCCACCGACTTGCGCATGCTGGCTTCGAGATCCATGACGGAGATTGCGAGGGGAAGCGAGATCAGACCGAGGGAATGATGCGGGTGCCGATGGGTTCACCGCGCACGGCGCGGCCGATGTTGCCCGCACCGAACAGATCAAACACCACGATCGGGATGGCGTTGTCCTTGCAGAGGGCGATGGCGGTGCTGTCCATCACCTCAAGCTCGCCGCTGAGCACATCCAGGAAGGAGAGGCTCTCGTAGCGCACCGCATCGGCGTGCTTGTTGGGGTCTTTGTCGTACACCCCATCCACCTTGGTGGCCTTGAACACCACATCGGCGCCGATCTCGGCGGCCCGCAGGGCGGCGGTGGTGTCGGTGGTGAAAAAGGGGTTGCCGGTGCCGGCGGCAAAGATCACCACCCGCCCTTTTTCCATGTGGCGAATCGCCTTGCGGCGGATGTAGGGCTCCGCCACCTCCTGCATCGAGATGGCGCTCTGCACACGGGTGGGGATTCCGGCCCGCTCCAGGCCGTCCTGGAGGGTGATGGCGTTCATCACCGTGGCCAACATGCCCACGTAGTCGGCCGTGGCGCGATCCATGCCGGCGGCGGAACCCTTGAGGCCGCGGAAGATGTTGCCGCCGCCCACCACGATCGCCAGCTGGGTGCCGTCGGCCACCACCTGGGCCACGTCGGCGGCGATGGCATTCACGATGGCCGGGTCGATGCCATAGCCCTGGTTGCCCATCAGGGCTTCACCACTGAGCTTGAGCAGCGCGCGCTTGTACCCCATGGCAGGCCTTGATTTGCCGGAGCGTAGCAACGGCCTTGCACCCTGCCCGCCAGGCCGCTTCAGTGGCACAAAGCGAGTGCGCCATGGCCCCGCGTTCCCCCGGCCAACCCCGCTCCAGCGCCGTGATGGCGCGCCTCACCCTCTCGGCCCTGGAGCGGGCCAGCGCTGACCCTTCGATCTGGCGCGAGCCTGAGGTGCACCGGGCCGTGCTGGTGAGCGGCCTCTCGGTGCTGCTGAGCAGCCTGGCCCTGCTGCAGGGGGATCAGGGGTAGCGGGCGACTGGGGAGGACACCGTCAGCATCCACTGAGTCGACTAAGTTGGTTGCATCAGGGGCGGAGCCGGTGATGCGTCAGGTGAACATGCACGACGCCAAAACCCATCTCTCCCGGCTGGTGGAGGAAGCGGCCGCCGGAGAGCCCTTCGTGATCTGCAAGGCCGGCCGGCCGATGGTGCGTGTCACACCCCTCGATGACCAGGCCACAGCGCCGCGGCGGCGGTTGGGGCTGCTGCAGGGGCACTGCCAGGTGCCCGACGATTTCGATCAGATGGCCGCCGATCAGATCGCCGATCTGTTTGAAGGAGCCTGAGGGCGGCGATGCGGCTGCTGCTCGATACCCACCTGCTGGTATGGGCGATGGGCTCCCCGCAGCGGCTCCCGGATGGCCTGGCGCCCATGTTGGAGGACCCGTTGAACACACCGGTGTTCAGCGTGGCGAGTGTGTGGGAGTTGGTGATCAAGCAGGCCCTCGGCCGACCGGACTTCCAGGTGCAGCCTGTCCTGCTGCGCCGGGCCCTGCTGGAGGGCGGCTGGCAGGAGCTGACGATCCAGGCCCATCACGCCCTGGCGGTTGCGACCCTGGCACCGCTGCATCGCGATCTCTTTGATCGCCTGCTGCTGGCCCAGGCCAGCGCGGATGGCTTGCTGCTGATCACCGCTGATCAGCAGCTGGCGGCCTACCCGGGCCCCGTGCGCTACATGGCCGCCGCTCCCAGCTCCACCACTTGATCGGCAAAAGCGGCGTTGGACGCAGCGAAGGGGCCTTCACTGCTGCTGCTGTCGCAACGCTGCTGGGCCGCACCGCGTTGATCCCGATGGAGGCTATGGACCTGGTGCTTCTGCCCCAGCCGCAGAGCAGCGTGGCGAAGTAACCACGTGATGCACTGACTCTCTCCGATCACCCCAGGTGAACTTCTCCAGGAGGAGTTCCTCAAACCGCTGAGCATCAGTCAGTACCGGCTTGCCAGGCCAGCGGGGTGTCCAATTTCCGCATCAGCGCGATCATTGCGGGCCAGCGGGCGATCATGGCCGATACCGACCTGCGGCTTTGCCACGTGCTGGGCTTAGACGGGGCTGTTGGCTGCGCGCCCAGGCCGCCCGCGACACCGAAGGGGCCTCACACCCGCTTGTCAGCTGAACAACCTGCAGAGACAGGAAAACTAAGGGCGAGAACCAGCCCAATCCTCGCCGAAGGGCCTTCTTTTGCATCATTCTGTTAATGGCCTCGATCTGAACTAATACTCCAATTCTCTACCTGTGCTTCCTCGGCCTGGAAACTCCAAGGTCGCTTACGATCTGTTCAAATCCTTCCTCGTTCTTGAAGGACTGAATCTGGTCTTCCAGTTTCTTCAGTCTCACTTTCTCCCAGGTGGAACTCGAGTCGTGGTGCTCCCTGACGAACTCTTGGGACAGCGTGTAAAACTCGGTCTCTTGAGCACCAGAACTGCCATCATTCTTGCCATAGAAGTTGCCGATATTCAGGAAGGCGACAATTAAGTAATCGAAGGCGTCCAGGCTTTTCTCTTTGACAGGAAAACCCCGGTCGCAGTCAGTTGCATAGCGACTCTTCACCTGCACGCGGATCTGAGCCTTCTCATTCGGCCCAGGCTGATGCCGTGGATCCGGATGGAGGCAGATCAAGTCATATCCTTCATTTCCCGGTGGAGCCTTGTAGGTGAGGATGTTGCGCCGCATCAGGTGCCCCATCACAAGGTGCTCTGAACCGGCGGTCACGACGGGTAGCCGTAGCAAGTCTCGACCTGCCTCGCCCATCAGCCATCAGCTCCTGATCAAATGATCCGCCAAGTCGTCTCCAGATGCCAGGGCTTCCGGGTCTGGGAATGCTGTGCAAGAGATGTCGTCCCTCCGTGGATGAGCGCCACTGTCGCTTGGCCAAGCTGCTGTTTGAACTCGGCCGCTTTTCCCGACAGGGCAAGAGCCTGGTAGCGATCGATCAGTCCCGAGCGCACGTATTTGAGCAGGACATGGCGAAACGAGGCTGAGACGAGAGCGTTTTCAGCTGCCGGCAGCATCAAAGCCACCAGCACATTGGTATCTGCGAAAGCCGTTATTGGTTCTCGCGCTCTGTGGCGACAACCAACTCCTGAAGCGGGATTGGGCCGCCCTTCACCTGAGCGCACAGAGCATCCACTTCACTGAGCCACAACTCGGCATCGACCACTCCGGCCGTCTGACGCTTGAGGCAATCCACCATCTCACTGTTCAGGCTGCGGCCGTGAGCCTGGGCGCGCCGCTCCAGCCGGCTCAGGATCTCGTCTGGAACGTCGTGGAGCGTGATAGCGGCCATGGCACCAGGCCTCTGGCGGCAGTTCTTTTCCATTCTGGCAATGGTCTCTGGGTGTGGGCAGCGCTTATGGCTTCTCCAGCGCCTGCCGCCGCAACTGGGCCACCACCCCATCGCGTTTGAGCTGGCCCAGGACCACGTTGATGCGGGCCTCAATGTCGTCGCTGAGGGTGGGGGAGAAGGCAAACGCCTGCGACTGGGGGTGGAGATCACGCAGGGCCAGGCCATAGCGCTGGTGGGGCAGCTGGGCCAGCAGGTAGTCGAGCTGGATGGCATCGGCCATCACCGCATCCGCGGCTCCTTCGGCCAGCAGGCGGTCGGCATCGGGCACCCGCTTCAACTCCCGCAGCTGGATCGGCGGCTCCAGGCCGCCGCGGTTGCGGGCCTGCAGCAGCTCCTCGCTCACACTGCCCTGCCGCACTGCCACCCGCCGGCCCGCCAGATCGTTGAGGTGGCGCAACGCCGGGTTAGCCGTGTCCTGGGTGCCGCGCACCACATTGATCGTCACGTAGCTCACCAGCAGCGAGGCGCTCACAATTCGCACCAGGTAGGCCAGCAGCACCAGCGCGTGGCCGCGGGAGGTGACCACCACCGTGTTGGTGCCAGGCCCGGTGGCCAGCACCTGGAAGATCAGCGCGAAGCCCCGCTTGGGCCCCACCGGCCATTCGGCGGGCTTGCTGCCGCGGCGCTCCACCCGCCACACGGCCACGCTCAGCAGCCCGATCAGCACCACATACCCCAGCAGCAGGCGGATCAGGTCGGGCGCCAGCAGCGACTCCAGCAGCGACACCCCGAGATCGAGCCGGTTGCGCGGGGTGAGCACCGCCAGCCCCGATTCCTGAAACGGCAGCGAGAAGCGCGTGTTGCGCAGCCGCTCCGGCGCCATGGTGAGGCAGCCGATCGCCACATCCAGCTCGCCCCGGCGGGTGGCCGCCAGCAGCGCCGCGGCACTGTCGCGCGGCACCAGCACGTAGGGCAGCTGCTCCTGGTCGGCGACGCGTTGCCACAGCTCCACGGCCATGCCGCTCCAGCTGCCCTGCTGCCGGTAGGAGCAGGGCTGGGAACCATCGACCAACCCCACCCGCAGCACCGGAGCAGCCTGCACGGGGGTTGTGGCCAGGATCAGACCGATCGCCAGGGCCCGCAGCTTTGGCATCGGCCAAGGCTACGCAAGCCTGATGCGGCAGGGTGGAGGAGTGGCTGCCAGGGCCCCCGTGTTGCAGATCCGACCGCTGGAGCGGGGCGACATCGCCGCCATCACCCACTGGGCTCGCCAGGAGGGCTTCGCGCCGGGCAGCGGCGACGTGGCCATCTACCGCCACACCGATCGCCAGGGGATCTGGGTGGGCTGGCTGGGATCGGAGCGGGTGGGGTGCATCGCTGGCGTGCGCTACTCCTCCGCCTACGGCTTTCTCGGGCTCTACCTGGTGCAGCCCCAGTGGCGTGGCCGGGGGTACGGCCTGCAGCTGTGGCGCCATGCCCTGGAGCACCTGGCCGATCTGCCCTGCATCGGCCTGGAGGCCGCCCCCGATCGGGTGGCGGACTACGCCGGCTGGGGCTTTGCCCCCGCCTCCCCCACCACCCGCTGGCAGGCGATCAGCAACGGCGCGATTCCGCCGCCCCCCTCCGCCGAGGGCTGGCAGCTGCTGGCCGATGGCGCCATCCCCGAGATCGCCGTGCAGGCCTTCGATGCCCAGCGCGAACCCAGCCCCCGGCCCCACTTCCTCAGCCAGTGGCTGCAGCACCCCGCCGGCACGGTGCTGGCCCTGATCGATGGGTCAGGCGCCTGCCATGGCTTCGGCCGCATCCGGCCCTGCCTGCTACCCCGCGGCGAGGGCTGGCGCATCGGCCCGCTGATGGCCGAAACACCCCAGGCCGCCAGCCGGCTACTGCAGGGTCTGCTGCACCACCACCCGGGGGTGGTGCTGATCGATGCCCCCGGCGCCAATGCCGCCGCGGCTCCCCTGCTGGAGCGGCTGCAATTCCGCCCCGTTGCCAGCACCCTGCGCATGTACCGCGGCGAGGCGCCGGCGGTGTCGCTGCGCGACGTGTATGGCCTGGCCTGTCTGGAGCTGGGTTGAGCCTCAGCGGCCTCTAAGCCGCAAACCGGCGGTTCACCTCGTCCCAGTTCACCAGCTCCCACCAGGCGGCGATGTAGTCGGGCCGGCGGTTCTGATACTTCAGGTAGTAGGCGTGCTCCCACACATCCAGCCCCAGCAGCGGCGTGCCACGCTCGATCTCAGGCAGGTTCATCAGCGGGTTGTCCTGGTTGGCGGTGCTGGTGATCGCCAGGCTGCCGTTGGGCTTCTCGATCAGCCAGGCCCAGCCCGAGCCGAAGCGCCCTGCCGCGGCCTGGTTGAACTGCTTCTGCATCGCCTCCAGCGAGCCGAAGTTGGCCTCGATCGCCGCCAGCAGCTCCGCGGAGGGCGCGCCGCCCTGGCCCACCGGCGCCATCGCCGCCCAGAACTGGCTGTGGTTCCAGTGGCCGCCACCGTTGTTGCGCACCGCCACCGGGAAGCCGGCGATCTGGCCCTGCAGCGCCTCCAGGCTCAGCGTGGCGAGCTTCGGGTTGGCGGCGATCTGGGCGTTGAGGTTGGCCACGTAGGCGCCGTGGTGGCGGTCGTGGTGAATCGTCATCGTGGTGGCGTCGATCACCGGCTCCAGGGCCTCGGCCGCATAGGGCAGCGGCGGCAGCGCAAACTCCGCCGCGGCCGGCAGGGCACCGCCCAGTAGCAGCAACACGGCTGCCACAGCGCCCAGCAGCGGCTTGGTGAACCAGCGAGGCAGCGGAGATTGGGCCATGGAGGGCGGCCGTAGCAGGGGGAGCGGCCAGCCTGGCGGTTGCACGGCCGGGCTGGGGCCTGCCGGCAGCGGTTGGAGCGGAACCACCCAGCCGGTCCGTGCCTTGAGCAACCCCCAGGACCTCCCGCCGATCGCCGGCCGTGAAGCACAAATCCAGACCTGTTGCAGTCGCGCCCAGCGGTGAGCCGGCCCGCGGGCAGCGCGCCGCTCGAGCGGATCCGCTCGGCCTTCGCCTGCGCCCTGCACATGCACCAGCCCACCAACCCCGCCGGGGCCACTAGCGCGCTGATCTCCCACCTGCAATGGATGCTTGAGCTCCCGGGCGAGGGCGACAACCACAACGCCGAGCCCTTCGCCCACTGCTACCGGCGGATGGCCGAGCGCCTGCCGGAGCTGATCGGCCAGGGCTGCGATCCGCGGATCATGCTCAATTACTCCGGCAACCTGCTCTGGGGCTTCGAACAGATGGGCCGCGCCGACATCCTCGGCGCCCTGCGCGCCCTGGCCTGCGATCCCGCCCTGATTCCCCCTGTGGAGTGGCTCGGCAGCTTCTGGAGCCACGCCGTGGCCCCCTCCACGCCGATCGCCGATCTGAAGCCGTCCAGTGGCTGCTGGTGCAGAAGCACAGGGTGGAAAGCCTCCAGGGCGCCTGGACCGATTACGCCCGCTCCATCCACCAGCGGGGGTGGCTCAGCTGCAGGCGAGGGAGCTGGAGGTGGTGTAGCCGGCTGGTTGTCGCGTAGCCGGCTCACGCACGTAACCGTCTAGCGACGGCGCTCTGGCTCAGACCGCCCCAGACGGGGAGCTCACCGCTGCCGTGAGGCGCGAGCGGGAGGCGGCCATGACGCCGTCCTCCGCCTGCTGCACCTCATCGCCCAGCAGTTCTTGGGCAATGCCGGCATCGAAGGAGAAGCGCCCGGGACCCAGCAGCAGCAGGCCGAGGCTGCCGCCCAGGTACAGCACCACCAGCTCCAGCACGTAGATGTTGAGGCCGCTGGTGAGGATGTGGTGGTAGCCCGCCACCGCCATCGTGCCGCTCAGCGCCAGGGCCCCCACCGGCGTGAACAGGCCGAAGATCAGGAGCCAGGACCCCAGGATTTCCGCGTAGCCCGCCGCGTAGGCCAGCAGCAGCGGGAAGGGCAGGTGAAGCGCCGCCACGTAGTTGCTCGCGAAGCTCTGGGGATCGGCGAGCTTGTCCTGGCCGTGGTGAATCATCATCACGCCCACCGCCAGGCGCAGCAGCAGCAGGCCCAGGCTCTGCAGCCTGCCCTGACCGAGGAGGTAGCCCCGGATGGCGCCCTGCAGCACTGGGGGGAGAGCCCTGGCGGTGGCCGACGGGGCGGTGAACTGCGCCGTGGACGCTGGCGCGATCGACGCGGAGGCGGTGTCACCGCGGAGCAGACCGATGGTGAGCGTGGAGGCGCAGACGCCGGCCACGATTTCCAGGGGCAGGGGAAGGGCCATGACCGAGTTGACGGGACCGGAAGTCTGGCAACTCTGGTTACGGAACGTGAAGAATCTGAGAGCGCGCCTCGGCCTGTGCGCAATCAGCGCGGGCCCTACCAGGGCAACACCTCACCATTGGCGTGCCAGAAGCTGCCGGAGTTCTCCAGCGTGAGGGCATCGATGCGCTCCAACAGGCCCCGCACCGCCTGCTCCGGGCTGATGCCCTGGGGGTTGAAGTTGATCATGCGGGTGCGCACCAGGCCCGGGTGCAGGATCGCCACGGCGATGCCGCGGGGCCGCAGGTCGATCGCCAGGGATCTGCCCGCCATGTTCAGCGCCACCTTCGACATCCGGTAGCCGTAGGAGCCGCCGGAACTGTTGTCGCCGATCGAGCCCATGCGGCTGGTCATCAGCACCAGCTTTGAGCCCGGCCGCAGCTGATCCAGCAGCGCCCGGGTGAGCCGCAATGGCGCCAGGGCATTCAGCTCGAACTGGCGCCGCAGGCTCTCCGGGTCGAGATCCTCCAGGCTCGTGGCCTCCAGGATGCCAGCGTTGAGGATCAGCCCATCAATCGGCAGCCCGTCCAGCCGCTCCACCAGGGTGGCGGGGCCGTCGTCGCGGCTGAGGTCCACCCCAGCCTCGATGCGCACCCCCAGCGCCTCCAGCTCCGGCGAGGCCGTGCGACAGACGGCGATCACCTGCTCGCCGCGGGCCTGGAGCTGGCGGCAATACTCCAGCCCGATGCCGCGGTTGGCGCCGGTCACCAGGAAGGTGGTCATGCCTGGCTGAACACCCCAACGATCGCCATCACCAGCAGGGCAGCACTGCAGAGGAAGCTGATGCCGAACCCTGGCCCGCGCTTGGAGGGATCCTGGCGGTAGCCCACGCCGTAGGCCACCCGGCCCCCCACCCAGGTGAAGCCCAGCAGGCAGGCCCAGGTTTCGCTGCCGAGCAGGGCAGCCAGCCAGAAGGTGGGCAGGAAGAACACCAGCTGCTCCAGCGTGTTCTGCTGCACCCGCAGCGCCCGCTCGAAGGCCTCAGGGCCGCTGCTGGCGGGCGGCATCACCTTGTGGCTCATCCGCGCCTGGCCCACCGCCATGGCCGTGCCCTGGTAGGCGATCAGGGCGGCCAGCGTCACCACGGCTGGCAGGGCTGGAACGGTCATCGCGATGGCTTGATGCAGGAACCCACCCTGCCACGCGTTCGCCCGGCCTAGAACTCAATGCCGCGCTGGGCCTTCACCCCCTGCTCGCGGAAGGGGTGGCGCACCAGCTTCATCTCGGTCACCAGGTCGGCCCGCTCCAGCAGCGCCGGCGGCGCACCGCGGCCCGTCAGGGCCACGTGGGTGAGCTCCGGCCGCAGGGCCAGCCCCTCGATCACCTGCTCCACCGCCAGGTAGCCCAGCTTCAGGGCCACATTCACCTCATCCAGCACCACCAGCTTGCGGGCCGGATCGGCCAGGTAGGTGCAGGAGCGCTCCCAGGCCTGCTGCACCAGCTGGCGGTCGCGCTCGCGGTCCTGGGTTTCCCAGGTGAAGCCCTCCCCCAGGGCGTGCCAGGCCAGGGCCTCGCCGAACAGCGCCAGGGCCTTGGCCTCGCCGGGATGCCAGCCCCCCTTGATGAACTGCACCACCGCCACCTGATCGCCATGGCCGAGGGTGCGCAGCACCAGCCCCAGGGCCGCGGTGGTCTTGCCCTTGCCATCGCCGGTGAACACCAGCACCAGCCCCTTCTCCAGGCTGCGCTCGCCCACCCGCTGGCGCTGCACCTCCTGGCGGCGGGCCATGCGGCGGCGGTAGCCCTCCTGGTCGGCTTCCGGGGCCAGGGCCCCTCCGGGCCCCAGGTCGTCGGCCACCCGATCGAGATCGCCTGGGTTGGGGTGTGCGGGGGGAATGCTCACGGGCATGGGGGCCGGTTGGGCGCACTCTGGCCGGCTCAGGCGGCCCGGTGGCGAGCCAGGGCCGCATCCACCGCCTGCTGCTGGTCGCGGCGGGTGATCCAGTGGTGATACGTGCGGGTGTGGATCGCCACGGAGTGGCCCATCATCCGCGCCGCCACCGTGTCCGGCAGACCGATGTGGATCGTGCGCACGGCCCAGGCATGGCGCAGGTCGTAGGGGGTGATCGGCAGGGCGTAGCGGCGGAACTGCTCGGCCACCCGCCGGCCCACCTGCTGCAGGGTGGTGCGGCGCAGGTCGGTGCACACCGGCGGCAGCGCCGCTGGATCCAGGCCCAGCACCTCCAGGCCGAACCGCTCCACCCACTCCGGCTGGAACGGCCACACCTGGTGCTCGCCGGTCTTGCTGGTGGGCAGCACCCGGATCACCCGATCCCCCCCGGGGGCCAGGGCCGATAGGTCGGCGAAGAACACCTCGTGGTTGCGCAGGCCGTAGGTGGCCATCAGGCCGTAGGCCAGCCGCCAGGCCGGGTTGGGCACCTGGTGGAGCAGCTGCAGGATCTGCCCGTCGCTGGGAAGCCGGCGGAACTGGGCGGCATGCAATCCGTAGCCGCCGCAGCGCTCGCTCCAGTCGGGCGGGAGCTCCAGCTCCAGGTGGCGGGCCAGGGCCGCCAGGGCGGTGCCGCACTGCTGACGGCCACGGCTGGCGAGGGGATAGCTCTCGATCACGGCCTCCAGCAGCGGCAGCCCCACAGCCAGCCCCTGGGCCTCGGCGGCAGCCCTCAGGCGCCGCAGATAGGGCAGGTAGGCGCTGGTCCAGGTGGTGCGGCTGCCGGCGGGATTGCGGCGCCGGCGGGGATCGCTGAAGAAGGCCTGCTCAAAGCGCTCCAGCACATCGGCGATGGCCAGGGCCTGGGCTTGAGACTGGGCCTGGGCCTCCACCGGGGCCTGCCCCCGGCCGGTGGCTGGTGCGGTGGTGGTGGCGGATGGCAGCGCCGTTGTCCAGTGGCGCCACTCGAAGCGCTGCTGCTGCAGTTGCTGCAGCACCTTGCGCAACTCGGCCCGGGCCTGCTCGAGGCCGGGGCCATCGGCCTGCAGACCCAGGCTCAGGCGCTGCACCGGATGGCCTGCCGTGCCCCGCCGGCAGGGGAGAGGGCCCCTCAACCCCAGCCGGCCACCACGGCGCTCGAGCCGCAGGGCCACACCACTGGCCGCCAGCAGAGTGTTGTGCTCGCGGATCGCCGCATCCAGCGGATGGAGGGGCGGAGACGGTTCGGATCGGGCGGCGGACTGGGCCACGGTGAGGGCGAAACGGGCGTGCCGGCGCGGCGCCGACCCTATCGACTCCGCCCCGGAACGGCCAGGGCACGGGCGGCAGCGTTACGCTCAGCCCCATTCATAAGCTGGATTCCACGGGGCATGGCCAAGGTCGGCGTGCTGTTGCTGAACCTCGGCGGCCCTGAGCGGATTCAGGACGTGGGGCCGTTTCTCTACAACCTGTTTGCCGATCCGGAGATCATCCGGCTGCCGAACCCTGCCCTGCAGAAACCCCTGGCCTGGTTGATCAGCACCCTGCGGGCGGGCAAGTCGCAGGCGGCCTATGAGTCGATCGGCGGGGGTTCGCCGCTGCGGCGCATCACCGAGCAACAGGCCCGCGAACTGCAGAGCAGCCTGCGCCAGCGCGGCATCGAGGCCACCAGCTACGTGGCGATGCGCTACTGGCACCCCTTCACCGAATCTGCGGTGGCCGACATCAAGGCCGATGGCATCGAGGAGGTGGTGGTGCTGCCGCTCTACCCCCACTTCTCGATCAGCACCAGCGGCTCCAGCTTCCGCGAACTGCAGCGCCTGCGCCAGGCCGACCCGGGCTTCGCCCAGCTGCCGATCCGCTGCATCCGCAGCTACTACAACGATCCCGGCTACATCGGCGCCATGGCGGAGCTGATCGCCCGGGAGATCCAGGCCTGCCCCGATCCCAGCACGGCCCACGTGTTCTTCAGCGCCCACGGCGTGCCGAAGAGCTACGTGGAGGAGGCCGGTGATCCCTATCAGCAGGAGATCGAGGCCTGCGCCGGGCTGATCATGGAGAAGCTGCAGGCCGACCTGGGCCACAGCAACCCCTACACCCTCGCCTACCAGAGCCGGGTGGGTCCGGTGGAGTGGCTCAAGCCCTACACCGACGACGCCCTGCACCAGCTGGGGGAGCAGGGGGTGAAGGACCTGGTGGTGGTGCCGATCAGCTTCGTGAGCGAGCACATCGAAACCCTCGAGGAGATCGACATCGAGTACCGGGAGATCGCCACCGAGGCGGGCATCACCAACTTCCGCCGCGTGCCCGCCCTCGACACCACGCCCTCCTTCATCACCGGGCTGGCCAACCTGGTTCAGCACGCCCTGGAAGGGCCGGAGGTGAACCTGGATCAGGCGGCCGCCCTGCCCACCAAGGTGAAGCTCTACCCCCAGGACAAGTGGGCCTGGGGCTGGAACAACAGCTCCGAGGTGTGGAACGGCCGCTTGGCAATGCTGGGGTTCTCCGCTTTCCTGCTGGAGCTGATCAGTGGTCGTGGTCCGCTCCATGCCATCGGCCTGCTCTAGGCACCGCCTCGCCGCCCTCTGGGCCGCCGGGGCCGCAGTTGCCGGCCTGCTGATCAGCGACTGCCTCGTATCGCTGCGGGCCGAGCAGCGCTGGCGCCAGGGGGTGTTCCCGGTGGCCAGCTTCGCTGGCTACACCAGCCATTTCGGCCACCGCATCGGGCCCGGGGGAGCCAGCGAGCCCCACTACGGCCTCGACATCGCCGCACCGATGGGATCGCCGATCCGCAACTGGTGGAGCGGCGTGGTGAGCGAAGTGATCAACGATGAGGCCTGCGGGCTGGGCCTGGTGATCCAGTCGGGGCCCTACGAGCACATCTACTGCCACCTCTCGGGAACGGTGGTCGGCGGCACCTACCGCAGCGGCCCGGTGGCGCTGGCAGCGGGCCAGCGGCTGCGGGGCGGCCAGCTGATCGGCCATGTGGGCATGAGCGGCCGCACCACGGGCCCCCATCTGCATTGGGGCATCCGTCACAACGGCCGCTGGCTGAATCCAGGCACGATCCTGCGGGCCATGGCTTCCGCGCGCAGCCTGCCCAATTCCCAGGCCAGACCTTAGGGTTGGTCCATCAGTCGAGCCCTGTCAGCGGACGTTGTGACCGTTACCTCCGTTCCTCAAGCGGTTTCTCCAGCGGCTTCCTCAACGGCCGCGGCCGCCCAGCAGTGCAGCCCCATGCGGGTGAGCGGCGGCTACGCCCTGATGGATGCCCTGCACCGCCACGGGGTGGAGCACATCTTCGGCTACCCAGGCGGCGCGATCCTGCCCATCTACGACGAACTCCACAAGGCCGAGGCCCGCGGCTGGCTGAAGCACATCCTGGTGCGCCATGAGCAGGGCGGCACCCACGCCGCCGATGCCTACGCCCGCGCCACCGGCAAGGTGGGCGTGTGCTTCGGCACCTCCGGCCCCGGCGCCACCAACCTGGTCACCGGCATCGCCACCGCCCAGATGGACTCGGTGCCGATGGTGGTGATCACCGGCCAGGTGCCGCGGGCGGCGATCGGCACCGACGCCTTCCAGGAAACCGACATCTTCGGCATCACCCTGCCGATCGTGAAGCACTCCTGGGTGGTGCGCGACCCGCGCGACATCGGCCGGATCGTGGCCGAGGCCTTCCTGATCGCCGCTAGTGGCCGCCCCGGGCCGGTGCTGATCGACGTGCCCAAGGACGTGGGCGTGGAGGAGTTCGACTACACGCCGGTGGAGCCCGGCACCGCCGTGCCAGCGGGCTTCCAACGGCCACCGGCGCCCGAGCCGGCCGCCATCGCCGCCGCCCTGGAGCTGATCCGCCAGGCCCGCCGGCCCCTGCTCTACGTGGGCGGTGGCGCCATCAGCAGCGGTGCCCACGGGGCCGTGCAGCAACTGGCGGAACGGTTCCGCCTGCCCGTCACCACCACCTTGATGGGCAAGGGCGCCTTCGACGAGCAGCACCCCCTCTCGGTGGGGATGCTCGGCATGCACGGCACCGCCTATGCCAACTTCGCCGTGACGGAATGCGATCTGCTGATCGCCGCCGGTGCCCGCTTCGACGACCGGGTGACGGGCCGCCTCGATGGCTTCGCCCCCCGGGCCCAGGTGATCCACATCGACATCGATGCCGCGGAGGTGGGCAAGACCCGCGCCGCCGAGGTGCCCGTGGTGGCTGATGTGAAGCTGGCCCTGGAGGCCCTGCTGGCGTCTTCCGCCGCCGACAGCTCCGAGGGCCGCACGGATGCCTGGCTGGAGCGGATCGCCAGCTGGAAGCACCACTACCCGCTGGTGGTGCCCGCTCCCGAAGGTGAGATCGCCCCCCAGGAGGTGGTGGCGATGCTGCAGGAGCTGGCTCCCGATGCCTTCATCACCACCGATGTGGGCCAGCACCAGATGTGGGCGGCCCAGTTCCTGCACACCGGGCCCCGCCGCTGGATCAGCTCCGCCGGCCTCGGCACCATGGGCTTCGGCATGCCCGCCGCCATGGGCGTGCAGACCGCCTTCCCCGACGAGCAGGTGATCTGTGTGGCCGGCGACGCCAGCATCCTGATGAACATCCAGGAGCTGGGCACCCTCAGCCAGTACCAGCTGCCGGTGAAGGTGGTGGTGCTCAACAACGGCTGGCAGGGCATGGTGCGCCAGTGGCAGGAAAGCTTCTACGACGAGCGCTATTCCGCCTCGGAAATGATCGGCGGCATGCCCAACTTCCCTGCCGTGGCCGAGGCCTTCGGTGTGCGCGGTGTGCGCATCAGCGAGCGCTCCCAGCTGCGCGAGCGCCTCACAGAGGCCCTCTCCCACCCCGGCCCGGCTTTCATTGAGGTGGAGGTGCGCCGCAATGAGAACTGCTATCCGATGGTGCCCCCGGGCGCCAGCAACGCCCAGATGGTGGGCCTGCCCAGCCACCCGGAGCTGGCGATCGACACCACCCGCCAGTGCAACAGCTGCGGCAACACCACCGCCAGCTCCAGCCTCTACTGCCCCAATTGCGGCGCCAAGCTCTGAGCTGCATGGTGGGCTGGTTGCGGGCACTGCTGCTGGTTCTGCTGCTGGCGCCCGCCAGTGTGCAGGCGGCGGAGGTGCTGCAGGTGCGCAGCGCCACCCTGCTCCAGATCGGCGACCAAAACCGCAACTACAGCGTGGAGCTGGCCTGCATCCAGGTGAAGGATGGGCAGCAGACGGCCGCCGCCGACTGGCTGCGCCATGAACTGCCGCGGCGGGTGAAGGTGAACCTGCGGCCCGTGGGCTCCGACAACGGCACCCTGGTGGCGCGGGTGCAACGGCTCGACCGCAAGGACGGCAGCAGCAGCACGGACATGGCCGAGGGCCTGGTGGCGGCGGGGCTGGCCCAGCCGCTGCCCGGTTGCAGCAGCTGATGGGCATCAACCGTGCCGCCAAGGGCATCGTGCTGGTGCCATCGCTGCTGCTGGGGGCGGCCTTCCTGGCGGCGGCGGTGTGGGGCGAGGCGGGGGCCAACCGCAACCTCGCCTTCAGCCTGGGGGGCCTGCTGATGGGGGCCGGACTCCTGGCCCAGTTGTTACCCGACCAAACGGACGATTAGCCCCGTCACTTGGCCGGTTTGCCCTTGGCCTGGTTCTCCTGCACCAGCCGGAAGTACTCCGGCGTCGGGAAGATCACGTAGGTGTCCTGGGGAGCCTTGATGATCTCCCGCAGCACAGCCGTGAGGTCCGCCACCTGGGGCTTGAGCTTGTCCCGTTCAGGCACCTTGGCCAGGCTGTTCTGGAGCTGCTCGTAGCTCAGAAAGAACACCCCGCGCGGGCCCTCTGGCGTGGTGATGGTGGTGAAGGGCTTGGTGAAGAACACCGGCACGCTCAGCCCATCGTTGATCTGTTGCTCCGTGAGACCCTGGGCCTTGAGCAGCGCCACGGCCTGCTGCCGATCGCTCTGGTTCACCACCACCGGGGCCAGCAGGGGCTTGCTCTTGTCCTTGAGTTGCTTGTTGAGGTCGGAGACCTTGTCGTTCATCACGTTCAGCGGGATGGCCACCAGACCCGCCTTGAGGTTGGGATTGCCCTTCAGCAACCCGGCCAGCTCCGACTGGGCCTTGGCCTTCTCCAGATACAGCGGCAGGATCAGGGCCTTGTCCTTGGGGATGGGGAGCGGCACGCCCTTGTCGTCGGTGAGCACATAGACCGGGATCACCTCCAGCTTCTTGATCGCCTGCGCCTCGGGAATGGCAAGGGCCGGCGAGACGGCGGTGATGGCAGCGCCCGCGGCTGCACCCACCAGGCCAGTGGACAGAAGCCATGAGCTCACTCTGCAGCCCATCTGCCGGCGCCATGCATCAAGGCAAGACCGCATACGACCAACTGTGGAAAGGCTGAGCCTAGACAGGGATTCGGACCTAACTTTCCCCTGCTGGACGGTGCCGGCCATGACCACTGCGGATCAGACCAGCTCCCCTGCCGCAAACCAGGGCAGGGCCTGGCTGGGCTACCGGCCGCCCCGGGGCTGGTCGCAGCGTCAGCGCCTGCTGAGCGCCGCCGGCCTGGCGGCGGCGCTGCTGGGCAGCCAGAGCCTGGCGGCCAGCAGTCCCCAGGCCAGCGACGTGCGGCTGCTGCTGCCGAGCGAGGGGTTGCTGGCGGGACTGGGGGATGGCCTGCGCCGCGGCTACGGCCTGGCCATGGAGCAGAGCCGGATCTGCGGCCGGCGCCCCCCCTCCCTGCAGCTGGGCTGGCTGCCTCCCGGGGCCGACCCCGGACCGGCCCTCGCCGCCATGCCCCGCTCGGCCCTGCTGGTGGCGCCGCCGGCGGCGCCCCTGGCCGCCTACGGCCAGCTGGCCGATCGCCAGCGGCTCACCGTGCTGCTGCCCCTGCAGCGGGGCACCTCCCTGGAACGGCTGCCCCAACAGCCCGGCGCCGACCGGCTCTGGCCCCTGGTGCCCGGCCGCAGCCTTGAAGCCGACCGCCTCGCCAGGGGGCTGCTGGAGGCCGGGAGCTCCCGGGTGATGGCCGTCCATGACGGCAGCACCGAGGAGCAGAGCCTGACCGCTCGCTTCGGCAGCAGCTTCGGCAATGGGGGCGGCCAGCTGCTGGGGCCCACCCAGGAACCGATGCCGGTGGATGCCGGCAGCACGGCTGCCCTGGAGCAACTGGACGCCGACGTGGCCTGGTATCGCCCCCAGGCCCTGGTGGTGTTCACCCGGCCAGGCAGCCCCCTGGCCCGCGCCGTGCAACAACGGCCCTGGCCCGGTGAGCTGATGCTGGCCTGGCCCTTCCCGGTGGAGACACGCCTGGCCCAGGCGCAGCTGGGGGTGGATCCGCTCAGCCGCGGCGCCGGTTGGCCGGCCTTCGCTCGCAGCTTCCGCCAGCGCTGGGGCTATCAGCCCGGCGTGGTGGAGGGCGCTGGCTACGACGCCGGGCTGGTGGCGGCCCTGGCCTCGGTGCGCAGCTCGGGGCGATCCGGCTGGGATCTGAACTGGTTCAACGCCAAGGCCAACCCCCTGCCCCTGTGCACGGCCCTGCAGCGGCGGGCGCAGGGGGCGGCGGTGCGACCCAGGGGCGTCAGCAGCGAGCTCGACCTGAGCCCCGGCCTGCCGCCCACGGCGGATCTGCAACTCAGCCGGGCCACGGCGTTGTCCGAGCTGCAGCGATGACAAACCCCGCCGGCAGCCCACGCCTGGTGGTGCCCTTCGAGGCCGTCGGCCTTGAGGCCATCGCCGAGGTGGGGGGCAAGAACGCCTCCCTTGGCGAGATGATCAGCGCCCTGGGCGAGGCAGGGGTGAGCGTTCCCGGTGGGTTCGCCACCACCGCCGCGGCCTACCGCCAGTTCATCGCCGCCAACGGCCTGCAGGAGCAACTGCACGCCATCCTGGATCAGCTCGACGGCGGCGACATCGCCGCCCTGCAGGCCGCCGGCGTCGCCGCCCGCTCCCTGCTGCTGAACGCCTCCCTGCCCCCAGACCTGGAGGGCGCGATTGTGGCCGCCTACCGGCAGCTGGGCTCCCCCGCGGTGGCCGTGCGCTCCAGCGCCACCGCCGAGGATCTGCCCGATGCCTCCTTCGCCGGCCAGCAGGAGACGTACCTGAACGTGCAGGGCGAGGCGGCGCTGCTCGCCGCCTGCCGCCGCTGCTACGCCTCCCTGTTCACCGACCGGGCCATCTCCTACCGCCAGATCAACGGCTTCGACCACTTCGACCTGGCCCTCTCCATCGGCGTGCAACGCATGGTGCGCTCCGACCTGGCGGCCTCGGGGGTGATGTTCTCGATCGACACCGAAACCGGCTTCCGCGACGCGGTGCTGCTCACCGCCGCCTACGGCCTCGGGGAAAACGTGGTGCAGGGGGCGGTGAACCCCGACGAATGGTTGATCTTCAAGCCCACCCTGCAACAGGGATTCGAGCCGATCGTGAGCAAACGGCTCGGCAGCAAGGCGATCCGCATGGTGCTTGCCGACAGCGGCCCCGGCACCACCCGCAACCTGGAGGTGCCCGCCGCCGAGCGCCAGCGCTTCGCCATCAGCGATGCTGACGCCCTGCAGCTGGCCCGCTGGGCCTGCGCGATCGAGCGGCACTACAGCGCGCGGCGGGGCATGCCGACGCCGATGGACATCGAGTGGGCCAAGGACGGCAGCACCGGCGAGCTGTTCATCCTCCAGGCGCGCCCGGAAACGGTGGAATCGCGCCGCAAGGCGTCGGTGCTGCGCAGTTGGCACCTGGAGGAGGCGAGCCGAGCCGCTGCCAAGCTGCTCTGCCGCGGGCGGGCCATCGGCGCCTCCGTGAGCAGCGGCAGGGCCCGGATCATCCGCGACCCCTCCGAAATCCAGCGCTTCAGCCCGGGGGATCTGCTCGTGACCGAGCGCACCGACCCCGACTGGGAACCGATCCTCAAGCTGGCCAGCGGCGTGATCACCAACCAGGGCGGCCGCACCTGCCACGCCGCGATCATTGCCCGCGAGATGGGCATCACCGCCATTGTCGGCACCGGAGATGCCACCGAGCGCATCGCCGATGGCGATGCCATCACCGCCAGCTGCTGCGAGGGCGATGAGGGCCGCGTCTACCGCGGCGCTCTGCCCTTCCGGATGGAGGAGCGCGAGCTGGGGGATCTGCCCGCCACCCGCACCCAGATCCTGATCAATGTGGGCAATCCGGAGGAGGCCTTCAACCTGGCGGCCATTCCTTGCGACGGCGTAGGCCTGGCGCGGCTGGAGTTCATCATCGCCAACCACATCAAGGTGCACCCGATGGCGCTGCTGGAGCCGGAGCGGGTGACGGATGCCGGCGAGCGCCAGGCCATCGCCGAACTCACCCGGGGCCATGCCCACCCCGCCGACTACTACGTGGATCTGCTGGCCCAGGGCATGGGCCGCATCGCCGCCGCGTTCTTCCCCCGCCCGGTGATCCTGCGCTTCTCCGACTTCAAGAGCAACGAGTACGCCAAGTTGCTGGGGGGCAGCGGTTTTGAGCCGGCGGAGGAGAACCCGATGCTCGGCTGGCGGGGCGCCTCCCGCTACTACGCGCCGGCCTTCCGCGAGGCCTTCGGCCTGGAGTGCCAGGCCCTGCGCCAGGTGCGCGAGCGGATGGGGCTGGTGAACGTGATCCCGATGGTGCCCTTCTGCCGCACCCCGGAGGAGGGCGACAGGGTGCTGGCGGAACTGGCCCGCCACGGCCTGGTGCGCGGCGAGAACGGACTGCAGGTGTACGTGATGTGCGAACTGCCCAGCAACGTGATCGGCGCCGAGGCCTTCGCCGAGCGCTTTGATGGCTTCTCGATCGGCTCCAACGACCTCACCCAGCTCACCCTGGGGCTCGATCGCGATTCGGCCCTGGTGGCCGACCTGTTCGACGAGCGCCACGCCACGGTGAAGGCGATGATCCGCATGGCGATTCAGACGGCGAAGCGCTGCGGCCGCAAGATCGGCATCTGTGGCCAGGCCCCCAGCGATCACCCCGAGTTCGCCGCATTCCTGGTGGCCGAGGGGATCGACTCCATCAGCCTCAACCCCGACGCCGTGCTCAACACCCGGCTGCGGGTGGCGGCCATCGAGCAGGAGCTGTCCAACCAGGGGTTCTCCAACCAGGCAGTGCCCCGTTAGGCACCGCCCCGCGAGCAGCCGGTGCTGAGGGTGTAGCGCTCACCGGGCACCGGGTTGATCAGGCTGCAGCCCTCGGCACCGTTGGCCTGAAGCTGCCGGGCCGCCTCGGCCGGACTGCCCTGCTGCCACAGGATCCGGGTGAGCAGGCCGGAGAAGGCCACATCGCCACCGGTGGTACTGGCCAGCACGGTGCGCGGGCTGAAGCGCTCCACCAATCTGGGCAGCACCTCGCGGCCCCGCACGAAGGCACCGGCCAGGGGCAACCCCAGGTCCACCACCGGGGTGATCACCGCATCGAGCGGCTGGGCGGGCAGATCAGCCGGCAGAAAGCCGTGGGGTTCCAGGTAGAGGCGCCCGGCCGGATGCTCCAGCAGGTAGCCGTTCTCCACCTGGGGCACCGGTGCCCCGGCGGTGGCTGTGATCCTGAGCTCGCCGTGGCGATGCCGGTCCCCGGGCCGCAGGGCCGTGACGGCCGCAAAGCCCAGTTGCCGCGCACGCGCCGCGGCGCTGGCAGAGCCCACCACCGGCAACGTTTTGGGCAGCAGGGCCAGGCTGGGGGGATGGCAGTGATCCGGCAGTCCCTGGGTGAGCAGCAACAGATCCACGGCCTCCGGGGCGGGCTGGCTCCGGGGCAGCTCACCGCGAAAGAACCAGGCACCCGGGGGAAACTCCAGGGGCCCGGTGAGCCAGGGATCCACCAGCACCCGCAGCGCGCCGAACTCCAGCAGCCAGCCATTGGCGCCGGTGTAGGTGGCGTGCATCGTGATCCCCTCGGCCAGGGCTGGACCCTAAACGGCCTGCAGAGCAAGCGGCCGCGGCTGGCCGCGCCAGGTCCACAGCAGCAGCAGATGGGCCGCGGCGCGCACCACGCTCAGCAGCGCCAAGCCAACGCAGAGGGGGCAGTGGGTGAGCGACATCGACGTCGGCAGAAGGCCCTGGCGACACGCTGACAGGCGGCGCCGGCGATGGACGCGACTGCACACCCTTCGTTGCGCGCCGCGGCGGCGGCAGCCCCGCCACTGCGGTGCTGGAATACACCCAGGGGCAAAGGAGCGCCAGGGTGCTGCGGCTGAACGAACTCAAGCTCCCGCTCAACCACAGCGATGCCGACCTGGCCCCGGCCATCTGCAAACGCCTGAAGCTCTCCGCCGCGCAACTGCTCCAGCAGAGGGTGGTGAAGCGCAGCGTGGATGCCCGCAACAAACGCGACATCCGCCTGGCCTACAGCGTGGAGATTGGCCTCGACCCGGCCCTCGAACAGCAGCTGCTGCGGCGGTTCCGGAACGATCCGCACCTGGTGCCCGCTGCCGACAACAGCTATCAGCTGGTGACCCGGGCCCCGGCGGAGCTGAACGCAGCCCTGGCCTCGGGGGCGCTGCCCCGTCCGATCGTGATCGGTGCTGGCCCCTGCGGCTACTTCTGCGCCCTGCTGCTGGCCCAGATGGGCTTGCGGCCGCTGCTGCTGGAGCGGGGCAAGCCGGTGAAGGAGCGCAGTGCCGACACCTTCGGCTTCTGGAAACGCACCTCACCGTTCAATCCCGAATCGAATGCCCAATTCGGCGAAGGCGGTGCCGGCACCTTTTCCGACGGCAAGCTCTACAGCCAGGTGCGCGACCCTGGCCACCGCGGCCGCAAGGTGCTGGAGGAACTGGTGGCAGCCGGGGCCAATCCCGACATCCTCTGGCTGCATCGGCCCCACATCGGCACCTTCAAGCTGGCCACGGTGGTGCGGGGTCTGCGGGCCCAGATCGAGGCCCTCGGGGGCGAGATCCGCTTCCAGAGCCGGGTGGAGCGGCTGGAGATCAACGAGCGCAACGGCCGGCGGCGGGTGACGGGTGTGGTGTTGACCGACGCCACCAGGCTGGCGGCGGATCAGGTGGTGCTGGCGGTGGGCCACAGCGCCCGCGACACCTTCACCACCCTGCGGGACCAGGGGGTGGCCATGGAGCCCAAGCCCTTCTCGGTGGGCTTTCGCATCGAGCATCCCCAGCCCCTGATCGATCAGGCCCGCTGGGGCGACTGCGCCGGCCACCCGCGGCTGGGGGCAGCCGAATACAAGCTGGTGCACCACGCCAGCAATGGACGCTGCGTCTACAGCTTCTGCATGTGCCCGGGGGGGCTGGTGGTGGGCGCCACCTCAGAGGAGGGGCGGGTGGTCACCAATGGCATGAGCCAGCACTCCCGCAATGAACGCAACGCCAACAGCGGCATCGTGGTGAACATCGAGCCGGCCGATGTGGAAGCTCATGGCGCCTGGCCCGGCGACCCCCTGGCCGGCATGGCCTTTCAGCGCCACTGGGAATCCAAAGCCTTTGCGCTGGGGGGTGGAACCTACGCGGCCCCGGGGCAGCGGCTGGGCGACTTCCTGGCGGGAATGGTCAGCGGCGCCGTGGGCAAGGTGCAGCCCTCCTATGCGCCTGGCGTGCATCTCACGGATCTGTCAGCGAGCTTGCCAGAGTTCGTGATTGAGGCCCTGCGGGAAGCCCTGCCGGCCTTCGCCGCCACCATCCCCGGCTATGCCATGGCCGACGCCATGCTCACCGGAGTGGAGACACGAACCTCAAGCCCTGTGCGCCTGCCGCGGGACGATGCATTCGAGAGCGTGAACACCGCTGGGCTCTACCCCGCGGGAGAGGGCGCCGGCTATGCCGGCGGCATCCTCTCGGCGGGCATTGATGGCCTCCGGGTGGCGGAAGCCGTGGCCCTCACTCTTCGTCGTCGCTGGAACCCAGAGGCGCCAGACGAATCTGCTTGCGGCCCAGCTTGATTTCGAATTCATCGCCGGGCTTGAGGTCGAGCAGGGCGGTGTAGGCCTTGCCCACCATCAGATTGCCGTTGAACTGGACCTTGGTGGTGAAACTCAGCTTGCGGCCTCCTTTACCCACCTTGGCGGCAGCTCCACCGAACTCAACGCCCTTGGCATTGAGAAGGGCCTCATAGAAGGCGGTGAAGTTCAAACGCTCGCTGCCGTCTTTTTTGGTGGAGACGTAGCCACAGGCGCGAACGATGTCGGATTTGCTCGCGTCACCGAGATCCTTGACCTTGGCAAGCAATTCAGCTCCAGTGAGCATCAGACCAACACTTATGCAACTTCTGCATTGTCACACCCAACCGGCCAGATCGGCAAGGCCATCTGCATCGATCTCTCGCCAGGATGGCAGCAGGCTGAGCAGCAAGATGCCTGGAAGCGTGGTGTGGTTCCGGCGTGATCTGCGCCTGGCGGATCATGAACCCCTGCATCAGGCCAGCCAGCTCGGTGCAGTTCTGCCGTTTTTCATCCTCGACGACGCACTGCTGTTTCACCCGGAAACCGCTGTGGCACGGGTGGCGTTTCTGCTGGAGAACCTGCGCTGCCTCGATGGCGAGTTGCGGCGCCGGGGGGGCCGGCTGCTGGTGCGGCGTGGTGAGCCAGCCCAGCAACTGCTGCAACTGGTGCGGGCCAGCGGGGCCGACCGGGTGATCGCCCACACCGACAGCGAACGCCTGGTGGGGCGCGTGCGCGATGCCCGCGTGAACCGGCTGATGGCGGCGGAGGGAATCCCCATCCACTGGATCGAACCCGCCGGCGCCTGCGGCGACTTGCTCAGCCATGGAACCTGGCGGCGACAGTGGCACGGCGCCATGGCGGCGGCGCCCCATCCCGAGCCCAGGCAGCTGGTGGTGCCACCAGCCTCTCCGGCCCTGCCAGACCTGCCGGTGCCCCAACTGCACGACCTGGGCCTGGTGCACGACGGCAAACCCATCCCCCGGGGTGGGACCGCTGCCGCACGCCAGCTGCTGGATCAGTTCTGCGAGGGTCCTGCTGCCCGCAGCTATTTCTGGGAGCTGAGCTATCCGTCGGCACGGGTCACCACCGGGCTGAGCCCCTACCTGAAGTTCGGTGTGATCTCGCCGCGGGAGTGCCTGCGCCGCCTGGCTCCCCTGGCGGGGGCCGGCGACGGGCGCCTGGGCCGCAGCGCCCTGCAGCTGGCCAGCCGGCTGCGCTGGGCCGCCGCCATCACCCAGCGCTTCCGCTATCTGCCGCAGCTGGAGTTGCGCTCCCTGTGGCGTCACCACGACGCCGAGCCCTATCCGTTCGACGAGGAGCTGTATGGCGCCTGGCGCGAGGGTCGCACCGGCTTCCCGATCGTGGATGCCGCCGCCCGCTGTCTGCGGGCCGAGGGGGGCTGGCGGGAGCTGAACTTCCGCAGTCGCGCCATCTACGCCAGCTTTCTGGCCAATCTGGCCGGCATCGACTGGCGCTATGGGGCCCTGCACTTCATGCGCCATCTGATCGATGGCGACTGCCCGATCGACCACTACCAGTGGGCCATGCAGGCGGGGGTGACCTCCAGAGGTCAGCGGGCCTGGAGCCGCATCTACAACCCGGGGCAGCTGGCGGTAGACCGCTGCGACCCCCAGGGGCTGTTCATTCGCAAGTGGCTGCCGGAACTGGCCGGTCTCACCAACGACCAGCTGGGGGCTCCGCCACCCATGGCCGACTATCCGCCCCCGATCCTCGACTACGAGACAGCACGGCGGCGGCGACTGGGGGCCCTCAGCGCCAGCCGTGGGATGGAGGCGACCCTGCTCGATGACCTGGCGGTGCTCCCGGACGACCTCACCCCGTTCGGCAGCGGACGCTTTCCCGAGGCCATGGTCGAGTGGACCAGGCAGGAGACCAGCACCCTCTTCCCGCCCCCCCTGGAGCTGGGCGACCTCGATGGTGAGCAACGGCAGGCCCTGGCCAGCTGGTTCCAGATGGGCCGCAGCGACAGCGCCCGCACCACGGCCAGCCGAACGGCCAGTCCACGCCGCCGCCAGCGCTCCTCCCGCGAGAGTCCGGGGCAACTCAGCCTGGATCTGGAGCTCTGAGCGCGCCACAGCCCCGGCGAGATCTCTAGGCTCGGGTTTCAGGTTTCAGGTTTCAGGCCTCAGGCCTGGGACACAATCCCGCTCCACTGCACGGCCTTCACCTGGTCGCGGCGCCAGGAGTGAAACAGCAATGGTTCCGCCACGGTGCAGAGGGGACACACCGCGATCTGCTCGGAGGGGATGCCGGCCCACTCCAGCTGCAGACGGGTGGCGGCGCGGATGTCGAGGCGGTCACGGCCGGGCTCCGGATCCGGCAGAACAGCACCACAGGCCCTCAACGCATCCAGGGCCAGCTCGGGCTCTGCCGGCTGGATTGCGGCGGCCACCTGCAGGCTCACACTGCGCTCCACCTGGTAGTTGGCACCGCTGACGGCGGGGCCGAGGGCCACCAGCAAGGCGTCACGGCGACTGCCGGCCGCCTCCAGCTGCTCGATGGCCGCCAGCAGGATCCGGCCGGCCACACCGCGCCAGCCCGCGTGGCAGGCCGCCACCCGGCCCGTGGCCGGATCGGCGAACAGCACGGGCGTGCAGTCGGCACCACACACCCAGAGGCTCTGGCCGCCGGCATCACTCACCAGCCCATCGGCCTCAGGCCAGGGGGCGGCACTGGCCTGGCTGGCCGGCAGCACCAGGGCGCTGTGGATCTGCCTGGGGCGATGCACCGTGACCCCAGCACTCACAGCGGCGGCCAACTCCGCCGGCTCCCGGCCCTGCCACTGGCGGGTGAAGAAGCCATGTTCAAAGTCGGCCAGCAGGTTGGCCTGGAGGTAGGTGCCGCCGTAGCAGCCCACCCAGGTCCAACCCTCGAGGTCGTTGAAGCCCGCATCGGGGCGGTTGAAGGGGGCATCCAGGGCTTCAGCCATCGGCAGCCACCGCCTTCAGGCGTCGGGCAGATCCCGCAGGATCCAGAAGCCCTCGAAGCGCGGCTGGGCCTCCTCGCTCTGCACCGCCAGAAACTGCACCCCAGCGGTCTGGCTGCGGGCCGCCAGGAAGGCCTCCGCCGCGGCCTTGGCCTCGTCGGGCTCCAGGTTGCCCAGCAGCCAGCGATCCTCCATGCCGGCCTCCAGCACCAGCTGCTGCCCGGAGATCTCCAGCCGCACGGGCTCCAGGCCCGCCAGCCAACCGGCGATGGCCAGGGCCCGGGCACCGCTGAACAGCCGCAGTCCGCTCACCATGGCGGTGTCGGGCAGCTCGGCGGGCAGGGGCACCAGGCCGGCGAAGTCCACCGGCCACTGACTGGCTTCCCGCAGGGCGCCGAGGGGGAGGGAGGCCCAGCTCCAGCTGTCACCCCGGGCCGCCTCCGGCAGGGGCACGGCCAGGGGCTGGATCGGCGGGGGGGGCGGTGCCAGCGGTCCGGCCATGTAGCCCTCCTCCTGGGGATACACGCAGGCCTGCCGCTCCTGCAACCACTCCACCAGGGCATAGCAGCGGCGGCTGGCCACTACCTCCAGGCCGAGGGGTTCCGCGGCCCGCTGCACCATGGTGCGCATCGAGGCCCGCCAGCAGCGCAGCTTGCGGGGGGCGGCAAACCCCTGCTCGGCCGCCGCCGCCAGGGCCTGCTGCAGCGACTCCCTCAGCCACTGGGAGTTCACGCTGGCGGCCGGACAGTTCATCGCCCAGCGGAAGCTGGGGCCCAGGCCTGCGGCATTGCCGAGATCGAGCTGGGGCGATGAGCAGATCAGCAGTTCCCAGCGTTTCTTGCCGTCGGGCTCCAGGATCGGCCGGGAGTAGTAGTCGAGTTCCCAGTCGGCGGCGATGGCCCCACCGCCCCCAGCTGTCCCGTCTGGGCCGGCAGCCTGGGGGACCTCCTCAATGGCCTGGCTCATCCGGCGCTCTGTTCCTGCTGGCGCAGCACGTTACGAGCTCTGTTGGCACGATCGGCGGCTTCGGCCATCACCTTCTCCTTTTCAATCAGCAGCTCACCGGGCTGCCCCTCCAGCAGGGCGGTGTTGAGGGCAATGCGCCCGCGGCCTGGATCCAGCTGAGTGATCAACGCCTTGACGCGATCGCCCTGGTCGAAGATCTCGCGCAACTCGCGCATCTGCCCGCCCGTGATGGCGGAGTGATGCAGCAGGCCGCTGATGCCGCCGAGATCCACGAACAGGCCATAGGGCTTCACCGCCACCACCTGCCCTTCCACCAGTTGGCCCACCTCCAGGTTCTGGAACAGGGTGGCGGTGGCCGCCTTCTTCTCAGACAGCACCAGCTTGCGGGTGTCGGGGTTCACCTCCAGGAAGGCGACGCCGAGGGTCTTGCCCACCAGGGCCTCGTGGTTCTCGCCCTCCTGCAGCTGGGAGCGGGGAATGAAGCCGCGCAGGCCCTCCAGGTCGGCGGTGACACCGCCGCGGTTGAAGCCGTTCACCTTCACCTGCACCACCTTGCCCTCCTTCTCGAGCAGCCGCACCTTCTCCCAGCTCTGGCGCAGGGCCAGGGCACGGGCGCTCACGGTGACCATGCCATCGGCGTTCTGTTCGCGGGTCACCAGCACCTCAACCTCGGTGCCCTTGGGGAAGCGCTCCTTGAGGTTGGTGATCACCCCCAGGCCGGCCTCCTTCTTGGGCATGAAGCCGGGGGCCTTGCCGCCGATGTCCACATAAACGCCATCGCTCTCGATGCCCACCACCGTGCCGGTGGCCACCTCGCCGGTGGTGCCCACGAACTCCTGCTCGTCGAGGGCCGCCAGGAAGGCGTCGGCATCGAAGTCGAAGTCGTCCACCGTGCGGGCCGGCACCGCCGCCCGCTCGGGCTGGGGGGGGGCCATGCGCGAGGAGCCACCGGCACGCGCGCCGGCCTGGGGCTTGCGGCTGTCATCAGGCCCCATCAGGTCGGCCATGGTGAGCCCCTCGAAGCCGCTCATGTCGAACAGCTCGTCGTCGCCGACGGGTGACCTGGAGGGTGCAGAAGGGGCCACCGGCGCCGTGGGCCGGTGGGGGGCCACGGGAGCATCGCCGCGGGCAGCCCGGGCGGCGTTCTCCAGCTCGACGGCGCGCTGGGCGGCGGCATCGGCGGCGGCCCTGGCTTCAGCGGCCTCGCGCTCCAGGCGCAGCTGCTCGTCCTTTTTGGTGATCTGCAGCACCTGGGGCGGCTTGCGCACCGGTGCGGCGGCGCCGGAAAGGGCGTTGGGACGGGCCGCCAAGGGCGGCGCCGGCCTGGAGGCCGGGGGTTGGGCCGCGGGGGAGGCCTGTTGCTTGGCAGAGGGCTGGAGAGGCTGCTGGTTGCCAGGACCGGCCATGACCAAGGGAATTCACAGAGCCTCACACTGTAGGGACGTCCCCCGGAGAACTCTCCGGCCGTCAGCGAGCGCCGCCATGACCTGCGAACGTCGTCTGGAGCGCCTGAGCTGGCCGCAGCTGCAACAAGCCGCCCAACAGCAGGGCAGCACGGTGGTGTGGCCCTTCGGAGCGGTGGAACAGCACGGTCCGCAGCTGCCGATCGGCACCGACGCCCTGTTCGCCGAGCAGCTGCTGGACGCAGTGCTGGCGGAGCTCGAACCCCACTGGCCGCTCTGGCGGCTGCCCCTGCAGCCGATCGGCTTTTCGCCGGAACACCTGGGTTTTCCAGGCACCCTGAGCCTGCCGGCCGAACTCCTGATCGCCCAGGTGGTGGCCATCGGAGCGCAGCTGGCCCAGGCAGGGTTTCAGCGCCTGGTGCTGTTCAACGGCCACGGCGGCCAGATCGCCCTGCTGCAGGTGGCGGCGCGGCAGTTGCGGGCATCGCATCCCCAGCTGGCGGTTCTGCCCTGTTTTCTCTGGAGTGGTGCTGAGGGAATCGCCAACCTGATCCCCGAGCCGGAACGCAGCCAGGGGCTGCATGCGGGCCTGGCGGAAACCAGCCTGATGCTGGCTCTGGCGCCGGAGCTGGTGGGGCCGGAACGGCCCGTGGATGGCCTGCTCACTCAGCCACCTCCCCAGGGTTGGAGCCTGGAGGGGGCCCTGCCGGAGGCCTGGCTCACGGCCGACCTCTCCCGCAGCGGCGTGATCGGCGACAGCCGTCAGGCCAGCAGCGAACTGGGAGAGCAGCTGCGGCAGCGGCTGGTGCTGGGCTGGGCGGAGCTGCTGCGGCGGCTCCTGGCCAGCCCCTGGCCGCCCGGGCCGGCAGCCGGGGGCTGGCCAGAGGGGCCGGCCTGCAAACCAGATCCAAACCCCAACCAAACGACTGGAGATGGTTACAGTCAAGCCAACTTGACGAGTTCCCCGTAGCCATGGCGACCCTTGAAGCCGCAGCGGCCCCCAACGACGCCCTGCCGGATTTCACCAGCGCCACCTACAAGGACGCCTACAGCCGCATCAACGCCATCGTGATCGAGGGCGAGCAGGAGGCCCACGACAACTACATGGCCATCGGCACCCTGATCCCGGATCAGGCTGAAGAGCTGAGCCGGCTTGCCCGCATGGAGCTGAAGCACATGAAGGGCTTCACCGCCTGCGCCAACAACCTGGGGGTGACGGCCGACATGGCCTTTGCCAAGCAGTTCTTCGCCCCGCTGCACGGCAACTTCCAGAAGGCTCTGGCCGAGGGCAAGGTGCCCACCTGCCTGCTGATCCAGGCCCTGCTGATCGAAGCCTTCGCGATTTCCGCTTACCACATCTACATTCCGGTCGCGGATCCCTTCGCCCGCAAGATCACCGAGGGCGTGGTGAAGGACGAATACACCCACCTCAACTACGGCCAGGAGTGGCTCAAGGCCAATCTCGACACGGTGCGGGAGGAACTCGAACAGGCCAACCGCGAAAACCTGCCCCTGGTGCGCTCGATGCTGGAGCAGGTGGCTGGCGATGCGGCCGTTCTGCACATGGACAAGGAAGACCTGATGGCGGATTTCCTCAGCTCCTACCAGGAAGCGCTGCTGGAGATCGGTTTCACGGGTCGGGAAATCGCCCGCCTTGCCGCCGCCGCCCTCGTGGGCTGAGGCTGTAGCGTCCGTCACATCGTCGCGGCGCCCGCATGTTCGGTCTGATCGGACACTCCCCGAGCTTTGAGGATGCCCGCACCAAGGCGCGCTCCCTTGGCTACGACGAGTACGCCGACGGCGACCTCGACATGTGGTGCACCGCTCCGCCCCAGCTGGTGGAACGGGTCACTGTCACCAGTCGCACCGGCAAGCGGATCCAGGGGGCCTACATCGATTCGGTGTTCGTGCCCGAGATGCTGCGCCGTTTCAAGACCGCCAAGCGCAAGGTGCTCAAGGCGATGGAGCTCGCCCAGAAGAGCGACCTCACCATCACTGCCCTGGGAGGCTTCACCTCGATCATCTTCGAGGACATGAACCTGCTCAAGGAAGAGCGGGTGAGTGCCGTGGAACTGGATTGGCAGCGGTTCACCACCGGCAACACCCACACCGCCTGGGTGATCTGCCAGCAGGTGGAAACCAACGCGCCAGCCCTGGGCATCAACCTGTCCAGCGCCAAGGTGGCTGTGGTGGGGGCCAGCGGCGACATCGGCAGCGCCGTCTGTCGCTACCTCCAACGCAGGGGGGTGGGGGAGCTGCTGCTGGTGGCACGCCGCCCCCAACCGCTGATCGCCCTGCAGGAGAGCCTGGGGGAAGGCCGCATCCTCAGCCTGGAGGAGGCCCTGCCCGAGGCCGATGTGGTGGTGTGGGTGGCCAGCCTGCCCCAGAGCCTGGAGATCGATACCGCCAACCTCAAGAAGCCCTGCCTGATGATCGATGGGGGCTACCCCAAGAATCTCGACAGCAAGGCCGCCGCTGAAGGGGTGCACGTGCTCAAGGGCGGCATCGTGGAGTTCTGGCAGGACATCGGCTGGCAGATGATGGAAGTGGCCGAGATGGCCAAACCCCAGCGCCAGATGTTTGCCTGCTTCGCCGAGGCGATGCTGCTCGACTTCGAAGAGATCCACACCAACTTCAGCTGGGGCCGCAACAACATCAGCCTGGAAGCCATGGATCAGATCGGTGATGCCTCCCTGCTCCATGGCTTCCGAGCCCTGGCCCTGAACGACCAGAGCGCCCCCGCCCTGGCCGCCGCCTGAACGCGGCAGTCCCCCTCTCGCCCCCCAAGCTCATGGCCCGCCGCCCCCTGCTCGAGTTTGAAAAGCCCCTGGTGGAGCTGGAAGAACAGATCGAGCAGATCCGGCAGCTCGCCAAGGATTCCGAGGTAGACGTGAGCCAGCAGCTGCTGCAGCTGGAAACCCTGGCCGCCCGGCGCCGCGAGGAGATCTTCAGCAACCTCACCCCCGCCCAGAAGATCCAGGTGGCGCGGCACCCCCAGCGCCCCAGCACCCTGGACTACATCCAGGTGTTCACCGATGCGTTCATCGAACTGCACGGCGATCGCCGTGGCTCCGACGACCAGGCCCTGGTGGGTGGCGTTGGTCGCATCGGCGATCAGGGGGTGGTGCTGCTGGGCCACCAGAAGGGGCGCGACACCAAGGAGAACGTGGCCCGCAACTTCGGCATGGCCTCCCCCGGCGGCTATCGCAAGGCCATGCGCCTGATGGATCACGCCGACCGGTTCCGCCTGCCGATCCTCAGCTTCATCGACACTCCGGGCGCCTACGCCGGCCTGCTGGCGGAGGAACTGGGCCAGGGCGAGGCGATTGCCGTGAATCTGCGCGAGATGTTCCGGCTGCGGGTGCCGATCGTGGCCACGGTCATTGGCGAGGGCGGCTCCGGCGGTGCCCTGGGCATCGGCGTGGCCGACCGGCTGCTGATGTTCCAGCACAGCGTTTACACAGTGGCCAGCCCCGAGGCCTGCGCCTCGATCCTGTGGCGGGATGCCGCCAAGGCGCCGGCGGCGGCTGAGGCCCTGAAGATCACCGCCCAGGATCTGCTTCAGCTGGGCATCATCGACGACGTGATCAACGAGCCCTCCGGCGGCAACCACTGGGCACCCCGCCAGGCGGCCGAGAGCCTGAAGCAGGCGGTGCTGCGCCATCTGCTGGAGCTGCAACAACTGAGCGAAACCGCCCTGATGGAGCAGCGCTACGCCAAGTTCCGCCGCATGGGCCGCTTCCTCGAAGCGGGCACCGCGGATGCCCCCCTCAACGCCTGATGGCCATGGCCGCACCAGCCCCCGTCGCCCTGATCACCGGCGCATCCCGCGGGATCGGGGCCGCCGCCGCCCGCCAGTTCGCGGCAGCTGGCTACGACCTGCTGCTGCTGGCACGCTCCGCACCTGAACTGGAGTCGCTGGCCACTGAGCTGCGCCAGGGCCCGCGGCGGGTGGAGACCTGCCGCCTGGATCTGGTGGACCCGGCCGCCATTGCGCCAGCGCTCCAGGAGCTGCTGGGCCGTGGGCTGACCCCCACGCTGCTGATCAACAATGCTGGAGCCGCCTACACCGGGGCCCTGGCGGAGATGCCGGTGGAGCAATGGCAGTGGCTGTTTCAGCTCAACCTCACCAGCGTCTTCCAGGTGTGCCAGGCCCTGCTGCCGGTGCTGCGCGGCAACGGGGGGCACATCATCAACGTGAACAGCCACGCCGCCCACAAGACCTTTCCCGAATGGGGCGCCTACTGCGCCAGCAAGGCGGCCCTGGTGTCCTTCAGCCGCTGCCTGGCCGAGGAGGAGCGCAGTAACGGTGTGCGTGTATCCATGCTCACCCTTGGTGCGGTTAATACACCCCTGTGGGACAGCGAAACCGTCCACAGTTCGTTTGATCGCCGTGCCATGCTTTCCCCTGAGCGTGCGGCCGAGGCGTTGGTGTCTCTGGCGCAGCAGCCCGCCTCCCAGATCGTGGAGGACATCACCCTCATGCCCGCCGCCGGCGCTTTCTGAGCGCGATTCGAGTTTCAGTTATGACCGCTACGCTTCCTTCCAGCATTTCTGGCCAGCTGGCCCCGGTGAGCCTGCGCATCCGCGAGCGGCTGGACGCCGCCGGTGTGCCCTACCTAGCCAACGACAACATCGCCGAGCACCTGCTCGACGGTGAGCTGGAGCAGCTCGAAATCGAGGTGGCTGGCAAAGTGCGCGAGCTGCTGCGCAGCCTGGTAATCGATATCGACAACGATCACAACACCGAGGAAACAGCCGAGCGCGTCGCGCGCATGTATCTGCACGAGGTGTTCAAGGGGCGCTATCACCAGCAACCGAAGATCGCCAGCTTCCCGAACGTCAAAAAGCTCGACGAGATCTATACCGTTGGACCAATCTCGGTGCGTTCGGCCTGCTCGCACCACCTGGTGCCCATCCTGGGCAACTGCTGGATCGGCATCAAACCGGGCGTGCGGGTGATCGGCCTCTCCAAATTCTCACGCGTTGCCGATTGGGTGTTCTCCCGCCCCCACATTCAGGAAGAAGCGGTGATGATCCTGGCCGACGAGATCGAGCGGCTGTGCGAACCGCAGGGGCTGGCCATTCTCGTGAAAGCCCAGCACTACTGCATGAAGTGGCGCGGCGTGAAGGAACCCCAAACCAGCATGGTGAACTCCGTGGTGCGCGGCGATTTCCGCCACGACCCCAGCCTCAAGGCCGAGTTCTTCGAACTGGTGAAGCAGCAGGAATCGCTGCTGATCTCCTGATGGCGGCCGCCTCAGCGCACCGGACCCACCGGGGCTGAGGCCACCCGCTTCACCTGGCCGTTCTGGTTCACCACCGCCACCACCATCAGGTTCTGGCCGACATCCAGGGTGCCTGGCACGTAGGTGGTGCCGGTTGCCCCCTCGATCAACACCCAGGTGCGCTGGCCCGGCTTGAGGCGGTACCAGTGGTAGTTGGCGGTCGGGAGGGCAGCCTGGGCATCGGCCACGGCGGTGGCTGTGAGCATGGTGCCCACGGCCGCGTTGCCGGCCAGCACCAGCTGCTGCAAGCCATTGATCCGCTGCTGAACAGTGCCCTCCAGCTGGATGTCCGTGGAGATCTGCTGCTCCAGTTGCAGGATCTGCTGCTGGGGGCTCTCCGTCACGCCGGGCACGCACTGGAGCGTGGCGCCCACCAGCTGGCAGCCCACCAGGTCCTGGGCGGCCGCAACCTCAGCACGCAGCAGGGAGGCCAGCAACGAACCGGCCGCAAGGGCCAGCAGCAGGCGGGAGGGGCGGCGAAGCATCAGCGCAGATCAGCTGGACCGATCCTGGCGGACCGTCTCCACCGCCGCCACCAGCGCAGCCACCCGCTGCAGGTCCTTGTCGCCAGGGGAGAGCTCCACCCCGCTGGAGACATCCAGCCCCTGGGGTGAGCAGCCAGCCAGGGCCCCCATCACCGGCACCACCCGCTCGGGGGTGATGCCCCCCGCCAGCCACCAGGGCAAGGGCGGGGCAAATCCCTCAAGCCACTCGATCGGAATCCTGTGGCCGGTGCCCCCCAGCTGATCAGGCACCCAGGCGTCGAGCAGCAGCCCATCCACCGCATCGCCGTAGGCGGCGGCACGCTCCAGATCAGCAGCATCGCGGATGCGCAGGGCCTTCCACAGCAGCAGCTCGGGCCCCAGCTGCCGACGCAGCTGGCGGCAGCGCTGCGGGGTTTCCGCGCCATGGAGTTGCAGCACCTGATGGCCAAGGCCAGGCCCCAGCGGCTCCAGGTCGTCGTCGGTGGGATCGGCCACCACAAGCACGCCGCAGCAGCGGGGGGAGGCCTCGGCCATGGCCGAGAACAGCTCGGGGCGCCGAACGGGCTCCAGCCAGCGCGGTGAACGGTCCACGGCGATCACCCCCAGGGCATCCACCCCCAGGGCCGCCACGGCCGCGGCTTGGTCTGGCCGGCGCAGCCCGCACACCTTCAGCCACGGCTGCGGACTGCCGGTGAAGCACAGGCGCTCAGACGACACGGAGTTCAGGCCAACGGCCCCGGCGGTTGGGTCTTTCTAGGATCAGACCACTGGGGCATCGACGTGGGCGAAGGCTGGCAGCTACTGACGATCCGGGGCATCCCCCTGCGCATCCACCCCAGCTGGTTCATCATCCTGGGCCTGGCCACCCTGGCCTTCCAGCAGCAATACAGCTTGGAACTGGCCGGCAAGGGCAGCGAGCCGCTGCTGTGGCTGCTGGGCTTCTCCACAGCCCTGCTGCTGTTCGCCTCGGTGCTGCTGCACGAACTGGGCCATTCCGTCGCCGCGGTGAGCCAGGGGGTGAAGGTGCGCAGCATCACCCTGTTTCTGCTGGGTGGCGTGGCGAGTGTGGAGCGGGAATGCTCCAGCGCCATGGGCTCCCTGCTGGTGGCGGCAGCGGGTCCGCTGGTGAGCCTGGTGCTGGCGGGACTGCTGATGGCGAGCAGCCACAGCGCCGCCCATGCCTCGCCGCTGCTGGGGGCGATGTGCGCGGAACTGGGGGGGCTGAATCTGCTGCTGGGCCTGTTCAACCTGCTGCCGGGCCTGCCCCTGGATGGGGGGCTGATCCTCAAGGCCCTCGTCTGGCAGTGGACCGGCAGCCAGCGCAAGGGCATCCAGGTGGCCACCGCCAGCGGCAAATTTCTCTCGCTGCTGGCCATCGGTCTGGGGGTGGCACTGCTGCTGCGGGGCGGCAGCATGGGGGGGCTGTGGTTGATGCTGCTGGGCTGGTTCGGCCTGGGGGCCGCCCGGAACCAGACCCAGCTGCTGGCCCTGCAGAACACCCTCAAGGCCTTGAAGGTGAAGGATGCGGCCCAGCGCCGCTTTCGCGTCCTGGAGGCCAGCACCAGCCTGCGGGAGCTGAGCCGCCTGCGGCTGAACGACCCCAAGGGCCCCGCCGACTGGCTGCTGGTGTGCGACGGCGGACGCTGGCAAGGGGTGATCAGCGATCAACCGCTGCAGGAGTTGCCGGTGCAGCGCTGGGATGGTGAGCGCATCGGAGATCACATCCAGCCCCTCTCCAGCCTGGTCTCAATCCGGGAAGACGCCCCCCTCTGGCAGGCCGTGTTGCAACTCGACGACCCCGGCACGAACCGGCTGCTGGTGTTGAGTCCGGCCGGGCTGCCCTGCGGCACCCTCGAACGACCCGATCTGGCGGAGGCCGTGCTGGCGAAGCTGGGGGTGCGGCTGCCGGGAGCGATTCTGGAAACGGCACGGCGGCAGGGGGTCTACCCGCTGGGCATGGCCCTGGCCCCAGTGGCGCGCGCGATGCTGGCCAGTGGGGACGTGGAGCTCAACCCCAGCGCCCTGGCTTCGCGGCGATAGCCCATCGCCCTCCGATCCACCTGGCTGCGCTCGGCGGCCCGCAGCGGTTGCAGCTGCAGCGATCCGGCGCAGAGGTGCTGCCGCGCCGCCGTTTCAAGGCAGCCCATCAACTGCTCCACGCTCAAGCCCAGGGGCGGCAGATCCGGCGGAGCTTCAGCAAAGACGTCGTTCCACAGCGCTGGCGGGGGATCCAGCAGCACACTGCCGTGCTGGAGCAGCAGCGAACCGCGCCAAAGTTGGGCACTGCCCACGCGTTTGGTGCCATTGGCATGCACCAGGTCGGCGGCTGTGGCGCTGGCGAAGCAACTGCCCCGCTGGGTGCCGCCACCGCTGCGGGCCGCACCGAAACCCAGGGGCAGGCCCAGTTCGGCAAACGCCTGCTGCAGCCAGCCACAGGCCGTGGCATAGGCCTCACGGCGTCGGCTGGTGGCGGCTACCTGCACCAGGCTGTAGGTGAGCTCAGCGCCATGGAGCACCGCGCGGCCCCCGGTGGGCCGACGCACCAGATCGATCACCCCCGCGGCCGCCAGTTCCCGCCAGCGGGGCGCCAGCTGCTGCTGATGGAAACCCAGCGAGAGGGTGGGCCGCGACCAGGTGTAGAAGCGCAGGCAAGGGCCCGAGAGTCCCTGCTGCAGCTGATCCAGCATCCAGCTGTCGAAACCCATCTGCAGAGCGCCTTCGCCATGCAGGGGAGGGAACAGTCGCCAGATGGGGGCCACGGAATCGGCGCAAGGGTGAGGGCGCAGTGGTGCTGGGGGATGCTGGAGGTGATCACGCCACCATGGCCCCATGCCCTGGGATCTGCTGCCCCTGCTGCCCCTGGGCATCATCGCCGGCCTGCTGTCTGGTCTGCTGGGGATCGGGGGCGGATTGGTGTTCTCGCCGCTGCTGCTCTGGCTGGGGCTCTCCCCCCATCAGGCCCTGGCCACCAGCACCCTGGCGATCGTTCCCACCACCCTGGCCGGCAGCTGGGCGCACCTCCGCAGCGGCAGCGTGCCCCTGCGGGCCGTGGCGGCCATCGCCAGCGGCGCCGTGGCCGGCGGTCTGGCCTTCAGCCACCTGGGCAACGGCGTGAAGGGCTGGCAGCTGCTGGCCCTGCAGGCGTTGATGTACGGGATCCTCACGCTGGTGATCGAGCCCCGCGATGCCTCCTCCACCCCAGCGGAGCGGGCGCTGCCACTGCCCGGTCTGGCGGCGGTGGGGCTTGTGGCGGGCTGGTCGAGTGGCCTGCTCGGGGTGGGGGGTGGCCTGGTGATGGTGCCCTTGATGGTGCGCGCCCTGAAGATGCGGGTCTACCTGGCGATCCGGCTGAGCACGATGGCCGTCTGCGCCTCGGCTTCGGCGGCGGCCTTCGCCTTTGTGGACGATGGCCGCGGCAACCTGGCCATGGGCCTGTTGCTGGGCGGCACCGCGGCCCTGGCCTCCCAGTGGTCCGCCAGCCGCCTGCAGAGGGTGTCTGAGCAGCAGCTGGTGTGGATGCTGCGGGGCCTCACGGCGCTGCTGGCTCTCGATGGTGCCCGCCGAGCGATCCAGCTGGCCATGACGGCCGGCTGACCGGCTGCGAGCTGGCGGCTCGATCGGGGCTCAGTCGAGTCCGTCCCAGAAGCTGGCATCCAGCTCAAAGCCCAGCACGGCGGCCAGCTGCTCCAGGTTGCCGCGGCAGCTCAGGTTGTGGCTGCGCGACCAGTGGTCGAGCAGATAGAGCCGGTGGGTCATCCACAGTTCGAGGCTGTCGGGAGCGAAGCGAATTCCCTCGCCGCGGCTGAAACGGTGGGGCAGCAGCATCGCCACATGGCGGGTGAGCTGGCCACCGCTGCGCTCCAGCAGCAGCGGCAACCAGGGGCAGAGCGCATCGGCCCGCAGACTCCACAGCCGCAGCTCGGGGATCTCGGAGAGCTCGCGCGGGTCATCGTCCTGACGCGGCCAGTCGAACAGGAGTTCCAGCTGGCCACTGCGTTCCAGCAACTGCTGCGGCTCCAGGGCATACCAGGGCTGCAGCGCCACCAGATCCCTCCGGCTCACCTGCTGGGCCGTGATCAGCAGCTGCTGAGGGGCGGCGGATGCGGCGGCGGACACCGGCGGAGGCAGCGGAGAGATGCAGACGGTAGCGAGCCCGGAGCCGCTCCAGGCAGTGTCGAGCTGTGACAGGCAAGGGCCTGCGGCTGGTGCTCCGTTGCATCCGCGGGAACAATGGGAACGACTTTTTGCTTCGAACAGGTCATGGTTTCGTCCCTCACCCAGGCCGAAGTGCTGATTGCCCTGGTGGTGGCAGCCCATGCGGGCGTTCTCGCCGTGCGGCTGGCCGCCA
>Ga0214917_10000486_pt1 | contig 52209 bp, 50 predicted proteins | sample LL_1208_BB_MetaG_FD_177983 | JGI IMG/M metagenome (GOLD analysis project Ga0214917, IMG submission 177983) | Freshwater microbial communities from Lake Lanier, Atlanta, Georgia, United States - LL_1208_BB | ecosystem: Environmental > Aquatic > Freshwater > Lake | place: USA: Georgia | collected... | reverse complement strand
AGAAACAAAACCATTAGAACCATTGTTAACGGTGTTGTGAAGCAAGAAGACAACACCGACAACATGGAGTGGGATATGCACTACCTAGTTGCCGACATCGCTAGAACCATCACTTTAGTGCCAGGCGACATCTTGTTCTCTGGAACACCAGCCAATTCAAGACCAGTTCAACCTGGTGATGTTGTTGAGGTTGAAGTTGAAGGCTTAGGCAAGCTAACCAACCACATCGTTGAAGGTCCAACTGGAATTAGAACTGATGTTGGTGCTCAACCCACTTCTTCTGAAGAAGTAGTTTCAACGGCCCTAGGTGGCGACTGGGAGTTCCGTGGAATCAGAACCCCATCTAAAGATCTTTACCCTTCGACCGTAGAAGAAAAGGAATAACCATGATCAAGATCGAAGTAGACATGACCAAGTGCCAACACTACGGTCAGTGTGTGTTTGAAGCCCCAGACATCTTCAGACTAAACAGCGATGATAAGCTTGAATACACCGCTGAGGCTGACGACTCAGAGCGTGCCAACATTGAGGCTGCCATCGATGTTTGCCCAATGCAGGCTATCCGCATCGTCGAATAAGTTATGACCCACCCCGTAGTTATCGTTGGTGCCTCCATGGGAGGTTTGCGCACCGCCGAATCACTACGCCGTTTTGGTTATACCGGTCCAATCACAGTAATTGGCCAAGAAATACATGCACCATATAACCGTCCTCCCCTATCTAAAGAAGTTCTTGCCAAAGAGGTCACCCACGAAGCTGTTGCTTTTGAACAAAGACCAGCAACTGCGGATGTGAACTGGGTGCTGGGCACTAAAGCAGTTTCTCTAGATTCAGAACACAACACCGTGACCGATTCTGAAGGCCAGGTTCACCAATACTCAGCATTGGTTATTGCAACTGGTCTTAGACCTAGAAGAGTGAACTTCCCAAACGGTGAGTTGGCTAACCGCTTTGCCCTTAGAACCCTGGATGATGCAATAGCGCTTAGATCTCAGCTTTCTGAAGGTAAGAATGTTGTGATTATCGGTGGTGGGTTTATTGGTTGTGAAGTTGCAGCCACTGCTACCAAACTGGGTTGCAATGTGACGGTCATCCATAATGCAGCTCACCCGATGCTTAGACCACTTGGCACAGAACTTGCTTCCCAAATGCAATTACGTCATGAAGCAATGGGAGTTAGATTCCTTCTCAAGCGTGAAGCTAAAGACTTGGTTGGAGAATCACATGTTACAGGTGTGGTTCTCGATGATGGAACAGTAATTGACTGTGATGTTTTGATTGAAGCAGTTGGATCACTACCTAATGTTGAATGGCTTTCCAATAACAACATTGACCGCAATGATGGTGTTTTAGTTGACTCAGCTATGCGGGTCATGAAAAAAGATGGAACAGCCTTCAAGAACATTTTTGCTATTGGCGATGTTGCCAGGTTTGCTAACCCAATCTTTGATTTAGTCCCTAGAAAAGTAGAGCACTGGAACATTCCAACCGAAACAGCTAAGAGAGCCGGTTCAGTAATTGCGTCGATGCTCAATGGTGCAGAAGACTATCCAGCTATTTTAGATGAGGATTTCAAGCCAGTTCCTTCGTTCTGGTCTGACCAGTATGACATTCACCTACTTGCTTTTGGTCTTTTGTCTTTGGCAGATAAAGTGACTTTGGTTGCTGGAGATGTTGCTGGAGATTGTTTTTTTGAATACCACCGAGGAGACCAACTGGTTGGTGTCTGTGGCATTGGTATGAGATCAGTTGTTCAGAGTTACCGAGCTAAGTTCGTATAGGAGAAATAATGGCTAATGAATTTGACCTAGATGTCACCTTTGAAGAAAGTGATCCTGACCTATCCAGCCTTAGCGCTTCTGAATTAATAGAAGAAGTAGCCAAACTACCTGATGCTCTTAGACCAGTAGCAGAAGGGTTACTTTTAGAGAATAGAACCATGAGTGATGTTTCTCAGGCTCTTGGTATCCGTCAAGCAGAGCTAGTAACCAGGTTGCACAGGGCCAAAAAGATTATTGCTGCTAGTCGCGGCCTGTAATACCTATAGTTGATTGGATAACTGGGGTCATCTTCTTTAGTAGTGCCTCATAGAACATAGAAAGCGGGAATTCATCGTCCATAATCTGGTCGGTAAGTTCTCCGGTCGTTCCAGTAAGAGGAATTTCTCGTTTAGCCCACTTAGAAGCCTGGTGGGGAGCTAATACTTCACTTACCAAGTCATAGGCTGCTAACCAGTGAACGACCTTTGGTCTGTCAATTGATCTCCAGTAGAGTTCATTGATTTTGTCTGATAGTGAAACAACTGCATCTGGTAGTTCATTCCAGTCAATAGCTAGCTGAGTATCTGTCCAGTGAATAACTTTCTGCTGGTGTAAATAGGCAAAAAGCAATTGTCCAGCTACTGAGTCATAGTTACGCTTACGATTACCTGATAACGGGAAACGGAATATGCGGTCAAAAAGCACAGCATACTGAACTAGTTCGGCATACTTTCTGGTTACCTCATCAGTGTCTTTAGCTCTAAATAGTTTTACTGATTCTCTGAACGCAGTTAGATCACAGCGCAGTTCTTCTAAACCGTAAAGATAAAACGGCATGCGTTGCTTGATCATGAATGGGTCAAACGGTAGGTCACCACGCATGTGGGTACGGTCGTGAATCAAATCCCACATCACATATGTATTCTCAGCCAGCTTCTGATCTTCTAGAAGCTCTAATGCACCTTTAGGTAAACCTAAATGTGTAATCTCAGCAGCAGCTTTAACTACTCTTCTGAATCTGGCTGCTTCACGATCAGCGAAGATGCCTCCCCAAGTAAACGGAGGAAGTTCAGCTTTAGTTCCCTCAGGAGAACCAACAGGAACTCTCGGAGTAACAGCAACAGATTCAGGGAATAAAACTGCAGAGTTGGTTAAGTAACCTGGGGTGAAGTCGATAAATCTGATTGGAACGAAAGCAGGGTTGGTATATTCACCAGCTTCTAAGTTTGAAACAAATTCTGGCCAGATGACTTCTAGAACTACGGCTTCAACAAAGCGATCAGTAGAACCGTTCTGGGTATACATCGGGAAAACCACTAGATGTGCAAGAGAATCAACGCGATTAGCCTCAGGGTGGAATGCTGCCAGTGAGTCATAGAAATCTGGTACCTGGAATCCACCATCAGACCACTTGTCAAAGTCATCAGCACAAGCCGATAAATACTCACTGTCGTGGGTTATCTTCTTGGCAAGTTCTCTTAGCGACCCGGAAATACCAGAAACAGCTATAGAGCAAATCTTGTGAACTGACTTCTCAGGGATAGAACCATCCTGAATCTGGTGGCCTCTAAGGGTTAGAGCAGCTGACTTGATTACTTCCCACTCTTGAGAGTCAGCTATCTCTTTAGCCGTAATCATCGTATTAATGGTGCTCATGAGAACCTCCTCGTTCACAGTTCAAATATACCGAACCAGAGTGATCAGTTCTAGGCAGATACAGACTTACGAAGCCTAGTAATTGCCAACATTCTCCAGCTCAACAGAACTAAAACAACGCTCAACACTAAATACTCGAATTTGAATCCAAGGAAAGCACTAATGACTGTCAGGTAAATAATAACTGCCGTTGGCCAGTCATCACCAACCACAAAGTCATATATGAATTCAATGCCTAGAGGGAGTCTAGGTTGTTGAGCCAACTTAGCTTGAGAATCTGGATGAGATCTCTTTCTCATTTTTAGAGCTAGAACTAAAAGTAAAGAGACAACAGAAAGTCCAGTAATAATTGGCAGCAAAACGAGATCCTGCATTGCCCATTCAATGCCTAAACCTTCGGTCGTCCAGAAAATACCGAAGGTGGTAAGAATCAAACCAACTGCAAATTTCAAGGTGTTTTCTGGAACTTTGCTTAGTGGTCGATGCAAAATAAACCCAGCAGCAACCACAATCATCACTGCAACAGTTGCCGATAGTGCTGCAACAGGAATCTTGTTTTGTAGTGCTCCGAAAGTAACAACTAGGAAGGCAACTTCAATACCTTCGATTACAACCGCTTTATAAGAAATGGTGAACGCATACCAGTCAGAAACAATGCTGCGCCTTTCTTTGACTGCAGTTTTGGCTTGTTCCATTTCGGTTTTGAAAATCTTATCTTCATCGTGCAAAGCCTTATACCCCGACGCTCTTTGAATAGCTTTTCTCAACCACTGCAATCCAAAGATCAACGACAGTAGTCCAACTATCAGACGAAGGATTTCAACAGGGAAAAGTGTTAGCAGAGGACCAAAAGCTGCAATAATTACGGCTACTGTAATAAGTCCGGCAATGGTTCCTTGCCTAGCTGACTTCCAATCCCTAGCTAAACCAGCCGCCATAACGATGGTCAACGCTTCGACTGCCTCTACCAAGGTGGCAATAAAAACGGAGATGATTAGTGCTAAATCGTGCATTTGTTATCTCCTATCGAGCCACCCAGGAGAATCGAACTCCTGACCTGCTCTTTACGAGGGAGCTGCTCTGCCGACTGAGCTAGGGTGGCTAATTACAAAAACCAATTCTAGTTTGAGTCTAGAAGACCCACTCTTCTAAGTCTTCGAAGAGCCCCATCTTCAATTGGCGAATCTGGGCCAATGATCCATCTCACTGCTCGAAGTGTGAATCTGGTGGCCGGAATTACTAACCACCGAGGTGCCGTTTTGAGTTGGAGCAACTCTCTTTCCACTGGAGTCAAGCTAACTACTGCGCCTGCAAACAAAACACGATATATCCCCCTTGCATACCAAGGCAAACCAGGTTTCTTGATGAACTTGATTACATCTTTAGTGTTTTTATCAACTCGAAGTGAACCATTATCGGCAAACACTTGAATAGTCTCTTCAAGTTCAGCAAAAGTCATCGGGCATTTAGTTAATCCAAGCGCTGCAACCGACCTTGACCACTGGCTAACATAGGCATCAGCGCCACCAGGCAATTCTCTAGCTGAATACATCTGATGTGCGATTAGAAAACTTTCAGTGAAAGCGATGTGGACCCAGAGCAATAGATCTTGATCTGCAGCCTTGAATTCTCTTGGTCTTCCATCTGCTTCATCAAAGGTTCCCTTAACTCGATCATGCAATCTATTTACTCGCATTGATTCTTTTTCAGCAGCTTCGAAAGATCCAAAGGTTGTCACAGTCAGCCAGCGAATTGTTCCAGCCAGTCTGCCCAAAGCATCTTGCTGATACCTCGAGTGTTTGGTAACTCCTGCAACCGGTCCTGGATGCAGAGCCTGAACAAGTAGTGCTCGGATTCCACCAACTAACGTACCGAAATCTCTATGCACCACCCAAGGCGCATCAGTCGGCATGAATAAACCACCGGTATCTCCTGCTGCAATTACTTCAAGCCAAGGTGGATTACCACTTGGTTCATTTGAGAGTAATGCCCGAAAACGTTTGGAGAAGAACTCCTGAAACCTAGTGTTTGCCATTAACTACTGACATGTTTTTTCTTCTGCCGGAAGGGTCCCATTTAACAGGAAGCCATCAACAGTGCTGGCAATGCAACTATTTGAAGCACTGTAAGCAGTGTGACCTTCACCCTCATAGGTAAGCAACCATCCATGCTTTAAGACATTATGAGCCACGTTAACTGCCTGTGAGTATGGGGTGGCTGGATCGTTAGTTGTGCCAACCACCAGCATGGTTGGGGCATCCTTAGCTGAGTAATCAGTTGGACCCTTGACCACCTTGAACGGCCAGCCGTAACATGCCAAACCACCATACTGCCAATAGCGACCAAAGACTGGGCTTGTATTCAGTGCCTTTTGATTCTGGGCAACCATGTCAGCCATTTTGTCTGACTCTCTAGAGTCAAGACAACTTATCGCCTTGAAAGCTTCGTTATCGTTGCTGCCGAAGCTATCTGTGTCTTGGTCATAATTGAAATAGGAGTCTGCAAGTAAAAGAAAAATTCGACCATCAGACTTAGATGGATTCCAGAACTGGTTGAATGCCATGGTCAAATACTGCCAAGAGTCTTTTGAATACAAAGCTGCAATCATTCCAGTGAAGCCAGAATTCAGAGTTAATCTTCTTGAACCCAGCGAAGTATATTTCTTACCCTTTTCTAATACCGAAAGAAAATCGGTTCCAACTTTCGCCATGGCCTGATCAACAGTTAGACCGGCAAAAGGACAGCTATTTACCCTGGCAATACAGTCGGCAAGATATGCCCGCATGGCTGATTGGAAACCACGTAGTTGGTTTAGTGAATCTTCACTTGGGTCAACAGTTGGGTCCACAACACCATCTAAGACAAAACGTCCGACGTTCTTTGGGAAAAAACTTGCATAGGTGATGCCAAGTTGAGTTCCGTAAGAGAAACCTAAGTAGTTTAGTTTTTTACTACCTAAAACTGCTCTGATGATATCCATGTCTTTGGCAGCTGAGCTGGTGTCGACATGTCCAAGCAAAGCACCAGTGCTTTTCAAACAGGCCGCCCCGAAGTCTTTTACAGTTTTCTTAGTGAAATTGATGTCTGCATCGCTACCAATCTCGTAAGGACTTGACTCATAAAGGTATGTTTTGAGTTTCGAAGCTGAGTAGCACTTAATCGAAGTGCTCGCACCAACACCTCTAGGATCGAATCCAACGATGTTGTAATTGTTTCGAAGTTGCTCGGTTCCCAAATCGGAAATGTAATCCGTGACCCATTCTCTTCCTGATCCACCAGGGCCACCTGGGTTCATCAGCAAATATGGAGCAGTTTTTGGATTGCTAGCTGGGTTCACTGCAACAGCAATGTTGATAGCTCCTGCACCTGGTTTGCTCCAGTCCAAAGGAACCTGAATATTTCCACAGCGTGCCTTGGTGTTAGATCCAGGGCAATTCTTCCAAACCGGTTTTTGGGCATAGAAACCAGCAAGAGTTTTTGGGGCGGCTAACGCAGCAGTCTGATCCAAATTAGCGGCGGGGGCGATCACCTTCTGAGAAATGGCGTTGTAACTTAGGAAACCTGCGGAAACTAAACCAGCAATGATAGACATCACTAGAACTGCTCTGTTGATGGTTTTTCTCATCGTTTTGCCTTTCTGCGCAAACTAACTGCTAAAGAATCCATCAAGAGTGAATCCCTAACGTTTCTTTCTATTCGGTACCGAACCTGCTGAATCTTTTCAATGGCATGAATGGCTTGGGCTTGAGAAATGTCTCTAGCCAATCCCCTAATTTCATTCTCCAAATCAGGATTAATAAGTCCCTGGCTTGAGCCTAACTGAATTGTTAGAACATCTCTATACAGGCCCATCAAGTCAACGAATATGCGGTCCAGACCATCACGCTTGGAACGTGTGGCACGGCGTTTCTGAGCATCTTCAAGTTTCTTTAGTTGAGATCTAGAACTTGGAGTTAGTTTCGACCCTTCAGAAATACCGAGCCTAGCCATGAGTTCTTGGCGTTCTTGTTCATCTATCTCTGCCGTTAGCTGAGCACCATCACTTTCAGCAAGTCTTAAAAGGGTTACCGAGGCAGCCATAGCAGAAGGAATATCGGTGATGGCTAGCACTGTGGTTAGTGCCTGCTTTCTTCTGTCTCTAGCTGCAGAGTTGGTTGCAAGTCTTCTAGCCATGCCAACATGGGATTGGGCTTGAGCTGCGGAAACTAATGCAAGGCGTTCCTCAACTCCATACTTTTCCATCAGCAGTTGAGCCACTTCTTCAACGCTTGGCACCTTCAACATGATTCGACGAACTCGAGAGCGAATGGTTGCCAGTAGGTCTGCTTCACTTGGAGCACAGAGCATCCAGATGGTTCCCTTCGGCGGCTCTTCTAAAGACTTCAATAAAAGATTGCTGGTTCTATCAGACATGCGATCGGCATCTTCAATAATCATGATTCGATACTTTGCCACTGCTGGCATCTGCAGTGATTTATCGATGAACTCGCTTACCTCATCAATACTGATTTGAACTCTTTCAGTATTAAGCACCTGAACATCAGGATGATTACCAACCCTGACCATTTCACAGGAATTACAAACACCACAGCCACCCTGTTCACAAACCAGTGCAGCACTGAAAGCAAAAGCCATTTCTGATCTGCCAGATCCTGGAGGACCAGTAAACAGCCAAGCGTGATGGACCGCAGATTCTTTAGTTATTTCACGCAAGAGTTCGGTGACTGCTTCGGGTTGCGAAACAACATCACGAAAGACTCTTGGGATGCCTACCATGGAACTAGATTAGCCCCGAAACTCTTGCCCTAATAATCTCCTGCATGGAATCAACGGCTGCATCGGCATCGATGACTAAAAAGCGATTAGGCTCAGCCTCAGCTAGACCCAAATACGCCTGTCTTGCTCTCTCAAAGAATTCAACCTTTTCGCTTTCCAAGCGGTCAGGTTCTGTCCCAGTGGTGTTGCGACGATTTCTGGCAACTTCTGCTGGCAGGTCAAGCAAGACTGTCAGGTCTGGAAGTAATCCATCAACCGCCCAAAGCGACAGGTTTCTAACCTCTTCCATGGATAGTTCTCTGCCAGCCCCTTGATAAGCAACCGATGAATCGAAATATCTGTCAGTGATTACAATCTCACCGCGAGCTAAAGCTGGGCGAATCTTTGAAGCAACATGGTGAGCCCGATCCGCGGCAAATAAGGCTGCCTCAGATCTAGCAGCTAATTCTCCTTTGTGGTGTAGCAAGATTTTTCTGATCTCGACGCCAACTTCGGTGCCACCTGGCTCCATGGTTCTAACCACTGTTTTGCCAAGGCTTTCCAGCCACTGCTCTAGCAGGTCGGCTTGAGTGGATTTACCCACCCCGTCGATTCCTTCAAAAGAGATAAATAGCCCTGACATTACTTAGCCTTTCGAGTTGAACCCTTTTTCACAGTTCTAGCTGGTGCTGCTGACCGTCTTGATTTAGACAACTTCGGAGCGGGCTGACCTGGCTCAAGACCAAGTTTCTCTCTGCGAATAGCCAGAAGTTCAAAGGCACGTTCTGGGGTCAATTCCTCAAGCGGTTCATCTTTTGGAACGGTTGCGTTAATCGCACCGTCAGTCACATACAAACCGAACTGACCGCTCTTGGCAACCACGTTGGTCTTAGCAGCTGGATCTTCACCAAATTCCTTTAGTGGAGTTGCAGCTGTTACCCTGCCACGAAGTTTAGGCTGTGCAAAGATGGCAAGCGCTTCATCCAAAGTGATGTCAAAGATTTGATCTTCAGCTTGCAAACTTCTGGATTCTTTGCCCTTGAGCATGTAAGGGCCGAACTTACCGTTTTGTGCGGTGATGTCTAAACCAGACTCTGGGTCAACTCCAACAACCCTAGGCATCGAAAGAAGTTTCAACGCTGTGTCAAGGTCCATATTTTCTGGAGACATGGATTTGAATAATGATCCGGTCTTAGGTTTCTTTGCATCTGGGTCATCTAGTAAAACATAAGGACCGTAACGACCATCTTTGAACAAGATGTTGAAACCAGTTGCTGGATCAACGCCAAGGATTCTGTCCTTGATGATTGGCGCTTCGATGAGTTCATGAGCTTTCTCAAGAGTCAACTCATCAGGTGCTAAACCTTCTGGGATGTTGATAATGCGACGACCATTTTCGTCAGCACCTTCAGCATTTGGCTCGATAAAGATTTCTAGGTAGGGACCGAACTTTCCAGTTCGCAGTGTGATGCCATCACCAAGGTCAAGCGAGTTCAATGCCTTAGCATCGATGTCGCCGATGTTCTCCACAAGGGAGTGCAATCCTGGGTTGGTATCGGAACCAAAGTAAAACTGCTTTAACCACTCGCTGCGGTTCATAGTTCCACCGGCAATCTCATCGAGATCTTCTTCCATGGCAGCCGTAAACGCATAGTCAATCAAACGTTCTACGTTTTCCTCTAAGAACCGAATCACGGTGAAGGCAATCCACTCTGGAACCAGAGCCTGACCACGCTTTACTACATAACCCTTGTTCAGGATGTTCGAGATAATCGCAGCATAGGTAGAAGGGCGGCCGATACCGTCTTCTTCTAGGGCTTTGACCAAGCTGGCTTCGGTATAGCGTGCTGGCGGGCTAGTCTGGTGGCTCTTGGCAGTTACCTCAAGGACGTCAAGTTTTTGACCTACCTCTAGGTTAGGAAGTTTGCTTTCCTTCTCTTCGGCATCATCGTCCTCACTACGAGACTCGTCTTGGCTCTCCTCGTAAGCGGCCATGAATCCACGGAAAGTCACTACCGTTCCACTTGCACTTAACTCGGCGCGATCGCCGTTTTCCAGTGGGAAGATGGCAATCTTTGCTGTAGTGGTGTTTACCTTCGCATCTTGCATCTGTGAGGCAACAGTGCGCTTCCAAATCAAATCATAAAGTTCAAAGGCACGGCCAGAAAGTTCACCTGCAACTTCAGAAGGCTTACGGAAGACTTCACCAGCTGGTCGAATTGCTTCGTGCGCTTCTTGAGCATTCTTGTTCTTACCTTGGTAGATGCGAGGTGCTGGAGAGACATAATCTTCGCCAAACATTTCTCTCGCCTGTGATCTCGCAGCGTTGATTGCCTGAGTTGAAAGTGTTGGAGAGTCGGTTCTCATGTAAGTGATGTAACCCTCTTGGTAAAGCGACTGGGCAACATCCATAGTCTGTTTTGCAGACATGCGAAGTTTTCTAGATGCTTCCTGTTGCAGAGTAGATGTTGTGAAAGGTGCGGCAGGTTTGCGCGAAGATGGTTTTGCCTCAACAGAAATAACTTCGATGTTGGGTCCCGTTGAGCTAATTGCATTGGCAAGAGCAGTTGCTTTGGCTTCATCCAAGAGCATCACTTGAGCCGTAAGTTCACCCTTGTCATTAAATGAGTCACCTGTAGCGATTCTTTGACCGTTATAGGTAAAGAGCTTTGCCTCGAACTTCGGTTCACCAGCTACCTTGGTGTCAAACATAGCTTTGATGTCGAAGTAACTTGCTGAAACGAAAGCCATGCGCTCACGCTCACGTTCAACAATTAGTCGAACTGCAGGAGACTGCACGCGGCCAGCACTTAGGCCTCTTTGCACTTTTCGCCAAAGCACCGGAGAAATCTCGTAGCCGTAAAGTCGGTCAACAACTCTTCTGGTCTCTTGAGCCTGAACCAAATCGTCGTCAATCGCTCTGGTGTTCTTCACCGCATCTTGGATTGCTTCCTTGGTAATCTCATGGAACACCATTCGGTGCACAGGCACCTTTGGCTTTAGGACATCCAGTAGGTGCCAGGCAATAGCCTCACCCTCGCGGTCCTCATCGGTAGCCAGATAGAGTTCATCGGCATCTTTTAGGGCAGCCTTTAACTCAGTTACGGTTTTGTTCTTGCCTGGGGAGATTGCATAGTAAGGCTTGAAGTCGTCCTCAACATCGATGGCGAACCTACCAATGGTGCTCTTCTTCTTGAGCTCCGGTGGAAGTTCCTTCAAATCGATAAGGTCCCGAATGTGGCCAACCGAGGCTAAAACCTTGAAATCATCGCCCAAATACTTGGCGATGGTCTTAGCTTTTGCCGGTGACTCCACTATTACTAGCTTTGAACCTTTAGACACTAACTCTCCTACCTTGTGGGATCAAGCCCCACGCCTGCGTGAGCCTTAACCCTTTGAACTATACCTAAATTCTCCTGATACACACTTATATAGATGTCTAAATTGACTATATGGCATGACTCAAGAACCCCGCCGAACCCTTTGACCATTTCTTCAGCCGTTTCACAGGGATAGCCACTGGCAATTCCCCGCAAAACATCCTCAGCAGCCAGAGCTGCACTGTCTGTTTCAGCCTGGAGTCTAGATTTAGCGAGACTTTGATTACTTATCGAGAAACCTAGGGTAATTATTCCCAGAATTCCCAAAATTAGTCCCAAACCTAACACAGAACCAGATCCGGTGTCATTTTTTATCCTCATAGCCCAGATTTCCTGGCACATTGGCTCTCTGAAATTGGTATCGAACCCAACCAACTTAGCCTCGCCTGAATAGTTAGTTCCAAACAAACCAGCAAATTCCTGTGTTCAATGGCAACAGTTGGATTCAATTTGTATTCAGACAAAAGCTCATCTATCGAAGTAGTGGTTTCTCCTCTAGCTAACTCTCTAGCTCCAGCAGCTGCTACCTCAACCAAAGAGTTCCGTTGGGTTTGTAATGACAATGCGGAGATTGAAAGAATCAAAACCAGAAGAGCTGCAGGAATTACTAAAGCAAACTCTGCGGTGACTGATCCGACATCAGAGACTAATTTGCTGGTGGCGAACTTATTGCTGAACGAATCAAATCTAAAAGCATTTGCCTTACTTCGTCTGAACGAAGGATGCTCAGCAGTAATCCAGCGAAACCAACAGCCGCCAAAGTGATGATTACATACTCTGCAGTTGTTGCTCCATCTTCTTCCAATAGTTTTTGAAACATTTATTTTTCCTTTCATCTTTGACCAACCATCGAAACCATCAATGGGATTACCGCAATCAAAACAAATGCTGGCAACACAGCTAAACCCAAAGGCAACAAAAGTTTTATTTGTAATTTCTCTATGGCAACTTCAGATTTAGTCGTTAATTCACTTTGCAGATTCTCAGCCTGTTTTCTTAATGCTTCACCAACACTTGCTCCGGTATGTGAAACCAGAGCTGAAACTTCTGCCATTGCCCGAAGTTCCATTTCGCTTGGCAGAGACCTAAAGCACTCTTGGTAAATTTCTGCCGCAAGATTTTGCGCTTGGTTGATGCTCAAACCAGCAGATGAAGCTACGGCCACACCTAAGAGGTAGCAGCCTAGATTATTTGCCTGAGAGCTGGCTTTAGCAATCAAGCGATTGCTTACCAACCTCGCTCCGGCTAACAGGAAAATCCCCAGGCTAAGACTTAGCAAAAGAACTGGCTTTGCCAGCATGGTACCTACGATGTCCATCCCCAAGAACTGGGCTAGGACAACGGTTACCAGTGGCAAGAAGATCACCAGTTGGGCGCTAGCCTTTGGGCTGGCTTGGGCTATCTTTATGCGCCTGCTGGTTTTCTCCCTGTTGGCCACCAATTGGGCAACCAGTTCAAGTTCTTTAGCCACGGCGGTTCCAGATATTGCTGCAACTCTTATAAGAAAGCCAACCTCAGATGATTGAGGTATCTCCCCGATTAGATTCAAAGCTTTAGGTATCGAAAGACCCGATCGCAACAATGAAGCAAACTTGGCTAGCATTACCGACTCAGACATTAGATCACCAAGGCTGCTATCTTCACTACATGTCTAACTGGACTCTTGCTGACTTCGATGACCACCTGAACGGCAGTGCCAATCATCATCCGGCCTAACGCAGGCTGAATATTCTGCTGAGCCAACAAAGTTAGAAGCCTTGGAACCGTCTCTGAAATTCCATTAGCGTGCAAGGTAAAGCCTGCTCCTGAGTGACCTGTATTTAGAGCCTGAAGCAAAACTGCAACTTCTTGGCCCCTAGCCTCACCAAGCACCAATCGGTCCGGTCTCATTCTAAGAGCTTGCTTAGCTAACTCTGCTAAAGCTATTTCACCAACACCTTCCTGATTAGAAATCCTGGTAAACAACTCAACCGAACCGGGAACTCGTAGTTCTGATGATTCTTCAATTACAACCAATCGTTGTTGAGTTATTTCCATAAGCATGGCGCGAAGTAATGTGGTCTTTCCAGAACCAGTAGCACCCACTATGACAAAGTTTTTCTTTTGCTTAACAATCTCACGAAGCTCAATCAGTTGTTCTTCAGTTATAAAATTGTCCTTTTGCAAATCACGCAAAGTATAAAAATCGTTAGGGTGTCTTCTAATTGATAATTGTGTTCCAAAAGAGCACTCTCCCCCAAGTAGCGCATGAACTCTTACTAATCCATACTCGGTATTTACATTTATCTCAGCGAATGGTTTAGCTAAATCAATCCTTGAGTCATGCTCTTGAATTAGGTTTCGGGTGTAATTCCGGCACTCAGCTTCGGATTCAAAATGATTCGCTGTTTCTTGCAATACAGCATTTTTCTCAATCCAGATTGGTTGATCAGAGTCAACTAGAACATCTGTCACTTGTTTATCTGCGAGAAGTTCTAACGGGTTCATTCAGTCATCCTCAATGACCGATCTGGTCATCAGGATTGAAATGCGGCGAACTGTTGAAAACTTAGTTGAAATTTATCTGGGGAAAATAAAGGGGCCCCGGTCTCTGGGGGGAGTGACCGGGGCCGGCGATAAATGATTGGGGGAATCAAGATATCGCAGGTCAGCCGAAGCTGACAACAAAATACTAACAACATTTTGGGCAACATATGAAGCCTGAAATTATCTAGCTTAGACAGTCCTCACCTGAAGGCTAGCGGCAATAAATTCCTAAGCCATGCCTGTAAGTGGCTGAACAACTATTTGAACTCAACTATCAGTTCAACCTCAACCGGGGCATCCAGAGGCAAAGAAGCAACACCAACTGTGGTTCTAGCATGCACACCTGCATCTCCAAAGACTAAACCTAGAAATTCAGAAGCACCGTTATTGATAACAGGTAAACCTGTGAAATCTGCGGTGCTGGCAATAAAACCAGTTACTTTAACAACCCTGGTGACTCTATCCAAATCGCCGATGGCATACTTCACCGCAGCGAGGGCATTCAAAGCCGCAATCTGGGCCAGCTCTTTGGCGCGTTCTGGCGAAACATGCGTAGGAACTTTGCCAATTTCAGCCAATTTGCCCTGCACCATCGGTAGTTGACCTGCGGTATAGACCAGATTGCCAGTAATCACAGCAGGAATATAGGCGGCTACCGGTGGAACAACCTCGGGAAGAGGAAAACCAAGTTCTTCTAAACGATCTTCAATTCGACCCATGAATTACTCCTTGACCCGCTTCAGATAGGCTACGAAACCACCCTCATTAGTGGGAACAACCTGGACCAGTTCCCAGCCCTGAGCACCCCAGTGGTCCAGTATTTGCTTGGGATTGTGTGGTGGAAGGGGGGTTACCGTGTATTCCCAAATGACCATATTCTCGGCATCCTTTCAAACTTTGCAGGTAACCTAGAGTCTATGTCTAAAAAGCCTAAGGATTCTAAGCGTAAAGGCGGTTGGGGTAGCCTTTTCGGGCTCAGCACCCTAGCCAGCTTGCTCAGTTTCATGCTTTTAGTGCCATTTGTCTGGCTTGGTGGTTTAGGTGTTTCAGCCACCGTCTCAATCTTCCAAAACCTACCTGACTTTATTAGGCCGGTTAACGCTGCTGAAGCTTCAAACATTTATGCCATCAAAGATGGCAAGACTGTTCAAGTTGCCAGGTTCTTCAACGAGAACAGAATTTCGGTAGGTTATGACGAGATCTCCCCCAACATGATTCGGGCGGCAATCGACACGGAAGACCCAAGATTCTATGAACACGCTGGTGTTGACTGGGTTTCGTTAACCCGTGCAACTCTTACTAACATCTTGAAAGCCGGCAACGGTCCCGGTGGTTCCACCATCACCATGCAGTATGTGAAGAATAACCTGCTTGAAGCTGCTGTTTTGAGTGGTGACCCAGAGGCAATTGCCTTGCAGACTGACAGCGCTCACGCCCTGCAGAGAAAGTTCCAAGAAGTTCGACTCGCTCTAGCTCTGGAGAAAAATTACAGCAAGCAAGACATCCTGGCTGGATACCTCAACTTGTCTTTCTTTGGAACACACATCAACGGAGTTGAAGCTGCATCAGAGTATTACTTTGGTATCCACGCGAAAGATTTGGACATTCCACAAGCGGCCATGTTGACCGCCATGCTCAAAGGTGCAGAAGACTATCGTCCGGATGTCGAGGCAAATAAAACTAGAGCACTCAACCGCAGAAATTATGTAATTCAAAACATGGCAGATGCTGGAGATATCACTCAAGCTGAAGCAGATAAATACATGGCAACTCCGATTGTTCTGAATATCACCAAGGTTCCAGTTGGCTGTGAAGCTGATCAAGCTACGGCATTCTTCTGTGACTATGTAGTTTGGACTATCCGTAACTCACCAGAATTTGGACCAACCCAGGCAGACCGCGAAGCTTTGCTTCGTAAAGGTGGTTTAGATATTTACACCACCATGGACATCAAACTCCAGAGAGTAGCTGATAGAGCTGCCAAGCAGTGGGTTCCAGTCAATGATCCCAACAAGATTGGTGCTTCAGCTGTATCAGTTCAGGTTGGCACTGGAAGAATTCTTGCCCTAACTGAAAACCGCATTTACGACCAAACAGCAACCGATGAACCTGGTCACACCTCAGTGAACTACTCGTCAGATAAGAACTATGGTGGTTCCTCTGGTTTCCAAACTGGTTCTACTTACAAGATCTTCACCCTGGCCCAGTGGCTAACTCAAGGGCATAAGCTCGAAGATCACGTCGATGCCAGAGAACGTGAATGGAATGCCAGTGACTTTAGCTCCCGCTGTGGGTCGCTAGTTGGCACTTGGGCTCCAGGTAACGACGAGCCTGAAGGTGATGACATGAACGTGCTCACTGCCACCGCTAAATCTGTGAATACTGCTTTCGCTTACATGGCAAGCAAGCTTGACCTCTGCGATATTCGTGATACGGCAGCAAGCTTCGGTGTCCACCGAGCAGACGGAAATGAACTGGTCTATTACCCAGCTTCTATTCTTGGTGTGAACGAAGTTGCACCGCTGACCATGGCTGCAGCAGTTGCCGGTGTAGCGAACAAGGGAGTCTTCTGCACACCGATTGCCATAGATCGGGTTTACGTACGTGAAACTAAAACCGATTTACAGGTGCCGAAAACCGTCTGCTCTCAAGCAGTTTCCCCAGAGGTGGCAGCCGGCATGACTAAAGCTATGCAGGGAGTTATCAACGGTGGTACCGGTGGAGCTTCTTCAACCGGTGATGGCACCCCACTAGCCGGCAAGACTGGAACTACAGACTCGGGTGTTCACACCTGGATGACTGGCTTCTCAACCACGGTTGGAACAGCAGTCTGGGTTGGCAACGTAAGCGGTGATGTTTCACTTAGAAAAATTTTGCTAAATAACAAAAAGGGCAGCACTGTCCGTCACGACATCTGGCGAACCATCATGAAATCTGCTGACAAGACTTACCCCGGTGGCCCTTTTGATCCAGCCCCACAGGAAATGATTGATGCCACCATGGTTGAGATGCCCAGTGTGGCTGGCCAAACCGCTGACACTGCCTCAGCAAGCATCAAGACTCTTGGCTTAAACGTAAAGATTCTAACTAAACAGGTTTCTTCGACCCAGCCGGCGAATACCGTCGCATACACCAACCCAAAACCAGGTACCTCGATACCTATTGGCTCAGTTATCAGAATTTACATCTCCAAAGGTGGTTTCACCAAAGTGCCTTCAGTTAAGGGTATGACCCCAACCGATGCGACTAAAGCGCTAAATGATGCAGGCTTCCCAACGGTTAGCGTGCCACAGCCATCGCAGAAACAATTCTTCCTGCATGACCCAAATGTTCCAGCCGGTAACGTAATCGGAACATTGCCAGCAGCTGGAAAAGCTGTGAACTCTGACAGCGCAATCTTGCTGATTATCTCAACCGGTCCATAAATGCTCTGGTGGTTATCCCTTCCAGTTGCAGTTTTAGTTTGGGCAACTCTGATTGAACGCAACTGGTTTGCAATAAGAAGAGACGAGCTAAGAGTTCTTCCTAAAGGCTCTAAAGACATTATTGTGTTGCACATCTCTGATATACACCTTGCCCCTTGGCAACGCAGAAAAATCGGCTGGATTAAACAATTAGCTCGGAAAACTAAGCCTGATCTAGTCATCAACACCGGAGATAACCTAGGGCATCCAAAAGCAGTAAGCAAAGTTCTCGATGCGCTAAATAACTTATCGGGAGTCCCCGGGGTTTACGTGAATGGATCTAACGACCTTTATGCACCGGCGATTAGAAACCCGATTGGTTACCTTTTTGGGACAACTAAAACAGTTGAGCCTCGTCACCAAGAAAAATTAGACATTGCTAGCCTGACCGAAGGATTCGAAGGATTCGGTTGGCTTAGCCTGAACAACAATTCGACAACACTTCGAATAAATGGTCAGCAAATTAATTTCATTGGAACCGATGACTTCCATGAGAATAGGCATGATTTCAAAACCCTAAAAGCAACAGCTGAGAACCTAAAAACGGCAGATCTAACCATCGGTGTTACCCATGCCCCATACCGAGAAGTTCTAACTGAATTGGATTCACTTGGTGCAGAAATAATTTTTGCTGGTCACACACATGGCGGACAAGTATGCCTGCCTTTTACTGGCTCAGCACTGGTCACCAATTGTGATTTACCAACAAGATACGCAAGAGGATTGCATCAAACTGAAAAAGAACTGGTTGGGGTAAAGACTTGGCTGCAAGTTTGTGCTGGAGTTGGAACTTCTATTTTTGCTCCGGTGCGTTTAGCTTGTAGACCTGAAGTTAGGGTTCTAACTCTTAGAGCTAAAGACTAGTTACCGAAACCGTAGACGTCTGCTCCGAGAGCGAAATACTGACCAGTTTCATTGTCACAACGAGCGATGGTGTCTGCTGCATAGCAGGTAATCGCCCCAACCGAGATCTTGCTGCCATTCGGCAAATCAAATGCACCTTCTGGATCAGAGAATAAACCTGAAGAGCAGTACCAGTCAGACATCTTGCCAACTGAGGGCTGATAAGCAAATAATCTAGCTTGATAGCCCCATGCGCCTTGGCAACCAGCTGGAGTCTCTGGCATCTTGTAATTTACATCAACCTCATTGTGTTCACACAAAACAAACAACGGAGTCGGGTTGATGGTGCACCAAACAGTTCCACCACCAATTCTGAATACATAGGAACCATATGAGTTCTGATAATCGGCTGCATTAACAAGTGGTGCTGAAGATACTGGCTTATCCGGAATATCGCCAACCTTGTTTTCACTGCTAGGTGTTGAACAGGAGGAAAGCGCTAGGGTGGTGAAGGCCAATACCGCCATAATCAAATACTTGCGCACGAGATAAGGCTACCTTGCTATTTAGAATTCTCTAGCAACGAGTTCGGCTATTTCATAAGTGTTTAGGGCGGCACCTTTTCTAAGGTTGTCGCCAACGACGAAGAGCTCAACGCTGTTCGGAAAATCTAGAGAAGTTCTGATTCGACCAACGTAAGTTGGATCAAGACCAGCAACCAAGTTAGGAGTTGGCCAAAGACCTTGACTAGGGTCATCCAACACCACAATCGTTGGCTCAGCAGCCAAGGCTGCTCTAGCCTGGTCAGCGGTAATTGGTTTTTCAAAGGTAGCGTGAACGGTCAAACTATGACTAACCAAAACCGGAACACGAACACAGGTAGCAGCAACCTTTAGGTCTGGAATACCTAGAATCTTTCGACTTTCGTCTCTAACCTTCATCTCTTCTGAAGAGAAACCATCTGCTTTCAGAGATCCCGCCCAAGGAATAACATTCATGGCTATCGGGGCAGGAAAAGGAGATTCTCCTGAAATGAAGTTCTTCAAATCATCGCTTGCTTCACCAACTTTGGTGCCAGCAACTGCAGCAACTTCGCTTCTAAGTTGATCTATTCCTGTTGCCCCCGCTCCTGAAACAGCCTGGTAACTAGAAACAACTAGTTCTTTTAGATTCCAACCACGATGTAATGCCCCCATGGCGGCCATCATGGTTAGTGTTGTGCAGTTTGGATTTGAGATAATCCCTTTAGGTCTGTTCTTTGCTTGCTCAGGATTTACTTCTGGAACAACCAGTGGAACTTCATTATCCATACGGAATGCAGCTGAGTTATCAACTGCAACTGCTCCATGCTTAGCCGCAATGGGAGCCCAAATAGCTGAAACCTCATCTGGAACATCAAACATTGCAATGTCGATACCTTCGAATGCATCTTCAGTAAGTTCAACAACAGTTAGTTCTTCACCGTGAACAGTAATTTTCTTACCGGCAGATCGAGCAGATGCAATGAGTCTAATTTCACCCCAAATGTTTTCTCTGGAGTTGATGATGTCAATCATCACGGTGCCTACCGCACCGGTAGCACCGACTAACGCCAGATTTGGTCTAGCCAACTTATCTTCCAGTTCCTGCATAGACAGTGGCAACTGTGTCACCGTCTAGATCAAAAGCCTTGTGGACTGCTCGAGCAGCATCATCTAATTGTTCCAAGCTAGTGATTACTGAAATACGAATCTCAGATGTTGAAATCATTTCAACGTTGATTGAAGCCTCAGCTAAAGCTCTAAACAAGATTGCTGAAACACCGGAGTGGGTTCGCATACCAGCACCAACAACACTCAACTTACCGATTTGTTCATCGCTTTCAAGTTCTCGATATCCCAAAACATCTCGGTTTTGAGCTAGCGCATCTAAAACCTTTTTCAAATCACCTTTAGGAAGTGTAAAAGAAATGTCTGACACTCGGTCAGTAACGTCAGATCCGGTAGGAGTGTTCTGAACAATCATGTCGATGTTTGCCCCTGCTTCAGCAACGGTGGTGAACACCGCTGCTGCTTTACCTGGGATATCAGGAATACCGATTACGGTAATCTTTGCTTGAGACTTGTCGGTGGCAACACCAGAAACAATTGACTCTTCCATTTCATTTCCTTCGATTACATCAGCGAGAACTACCGTTCCCGGATCATTACTAAAAGTGGAACGCACCCGAAGATCAACTTTGTGTCTTCTGGCAAACTCAACAGCACGAATATGCAGAATCTTGGCACCAGCTGCAGCTAGTTCCAACATTGATTCAACATCGATAACATCAAGCTTTCGAGCGGTTGGGACAACTCTAGGGTCAGCCGTATAAATGCCATCAACATCGCTATAGATCTCACATAGATCTGCATTTAGAGTGGCAGCTAAAGCAACTGCAGTGGTGTCAGAACCACCTCGACCTAAAGTAGTGATGTCCCTAGAGTCTCTATTGAAACCCTGAAACCCAGCAACGATTGCTATGTTTCCACCATCAAGAGCTTCGGCAACACGATCTGGGGTAACTTCTGCAATACGAGCATTACCGTGAACTTCATCGGTAATAATTCCAGCCTGCGAACCTGTGAAAGAAAGTGATTTAGCGCCAAGGTCATTAATAGCTATTGCTAATAGTGCCATCGAGATACGCTCACCTGCGGTGAGCAACATGTCTAACTCTCTACCTTGTGGATTAGCTGCAACTTGATTGGCTAAATCTAGAAGTTCATCTGTGGTGTCCCCCATTGCCGAAACAACTACACAAACCTGATTACCGGCATTTTGGGTTTCAATGATGCGTCTGGCGACATGCTTTATTTTCTCGGCGTCACCTACTGAGGAGCCGCCATACTTTTGCACGATAAGCGCCAACTAAATACTCCTGAGTTAGGACAGATATGGGTATTCGCCGTTGAACAGTCTAAGTTTAGCCCAGATGCTAGTTGCCACTAACTATCCGGCGACCTTCAAAGGCCCTACCTAGCGTGACCTCATCGGCATACTCTAGATCGCCACCAACAGGTAGCCCAGATGCTAGACGGCTGACCGTAATCCCCAGCGGTACCAGCATTCTTGTCAAATATGTAGCAGTTGCTTCACCTTCAAGGTTTGGATCGGTAGCGATAATGACCTCTTTGATTTCAGGGTCATTTAGTCGAGACATTAGCTCTTTGATACGGAGGTTTTCTGGCCCAATTCCATCGATAGGACTGATAGCCCCACCAAGCACGTGATATAAACCTCTGAACTCTCGAGTCTTTTCAATGGCTTGAACATCTTTAGATTCTTCAACCACACAGATAGCTTCTTTAGTTCTTCTCGGATCTCTGCAGATATTGCAAAACTCATGTTCAGAAATGTTGCCACAAACACTACAAAAACGAACTTTCTCTTTTACTTCTAACAGAATGCGTGCTAAATCTTTAGCCTGCTCGTCATCTGTTTGAACTAGATAGAAAGCAATTCGTTGAGCTGACTTAGGTCCAACTCCAGGCAATCTTGATAAGGCATCAATCAGGTCCTGAACAATACCTTCATACATTTATTTATCGCCTTCGATTGGATCTGCGCCAAGAATATCTCTAAGCACTGAATCACCCATTTGAGCATCAGGGTCAATTAGCTTATTGCGCTTATCGTTAAGGGATTCTTCTTTTACTTCAACAACTTTAGTAATCGGTTCAGTGACCATTTGAGGTGCTGCTGCAGTTGCTGCCCGATACTTCACTCGAATACCAAGGACCTCAAATATTGCTCTGCGCAAAACTTCAGATGGTGAATTAGTGCCACCAGCTCTAAACAATTCTTTATCAGCATCATTAGCAAAAACTAAGTCAATAACTTCACCATCAAAAGCAACCGGCTTCTGCGGCAAAACAACCTGCCAAGCAGATCTAGAAATACCAGCCAGTTTGGTCAAAATATCTGGCCAGGCATTCATGAAATCAACCTGAGTAACTGCTGCTACTTGGATAGGCGTCTCAACTGGCGCAAAAGTCTTTGGCGCTGCTGCAGAACTTGTTGCAGGTGCAGGAGCGCTGCCACCCATACCAATGCGACGCTCAAGTCTTTCAATGCGAGCAAGGGACCCATTTTCAGTTTGGTCTTGCTCAGGAACTAGAACCTTGGCCACCATCAGTTCAAGCTGCAATTTAGGGCTGGTGGCACCGTTCATGCGGTTCAAACCTTCAGAGATAACTTCAGCCGCGTAGTTGAGTTCTGCTCTGCCGAATTTTTCAACTTGAAGTCTCATGCGATCTAGTTGATCCTGTGGCATGTCTCTAAGCACATTCTTAGCAGCCAAACCTACTGAACCAACAATAATCAAATCTCTAATTCGTTCTAGCAAGTCTTCAACGAAGCGATGTGGGTCCTGGCCGCTCTGAATAACTTTGTCTACGTTAGCGAAAACTTCAGCAGAGTTTCCTTCAGCGAAAGCATCAATTACTTGGTCCAAGAGTGCAGCATCGGTATAACCAAGCAATCCAACTGCACGTTCATATGTGACGTGGTTGTTCTCAGAACCAGCAATCAGTTGGTCTAGAAGTGAAAGGCTGTCACGTACCGAACCACCGCCAGATCTAACTACCAGAGATAAAACACCTTCATCTACCTTCACGTTTTCTGAGGCACACATCTGCTGTAAATACTCGAGCATCTGAGCTGGTGGAACCAGTCTGAACGGATAGTGGTGAGTTCTAGAACGAATAGTTGAAATAACTTTTTCTGGTTCAGTTGTTGCAAAAATAAATTTCACGTGAGCTGGTGGCTCTTCAACTACTTTTAGCAAAGCATTAAAACCATCTTTGGTAACCATGTGTGCTTCATCGAGAATAAAGATCTTGTAGCGATCACGTGATGGAGCGAAAGCGATTCTTTCTCTTAGCTCCCTGGCATCTTCAACCTTGTTATGACTGGCTGCGTCGATTTCAATTACATCTAGCGAACCAGAACCATCTCTAGAAAGTTCAATACATGATGGACATTTGCCACATGGAGTGTCGGTAGGACCCTCAGCACAGTTCAAACAACGAGCAAGGATTCTGGCAGAGGTAGTTTTACCACAACCTCTAGGACCACTAAACAAATAAGCATGATTTACTCGGTCGCTCTTAAGGGCTGCCATAAGTGGCACAGTCACCTGAGACTGCCCAATGAGCTCAGCAAAGGACTCTGGACGATAGCGACGATATAAAGCAGTGGACACCTTAAGAGCCTAAACCTTTTCACTGACACGCAGACGGGAGATGTGTAAAGACTCCCCGCACACCCGCCAGAGCCCAGTTACCCTTGCTATCTTTCGATCCTGGGGGAGTTAGCCGAGGTGACGCCGCACGGGGAGTCCTGAATAAGTTTATCTGGACTAAACGAGGGCTACTTAGCCTGAGCCTCAGCAACAACCTTGCGCAGCTGATCAGCCATGTCTTTGGCATCTGCCATTGCGCCAGCCTTTCCTTTTTCTTTCCAGGCAACGGCAATGCTGGCGGCCATACCAGGAGTCGGATCAGGAAAATTCAAGGCTGACAGAACCGAAGCTTTTTCGCGATTGGAAACGGCTATCTCAAGATTGATTCCATTGGCATCAGGAGACAGGTTTACAATCTTGTCCAAGTCCCACTCCCTCACTAAGTTCGGCCCAGCAAAAACGAAACGCTGATTTGTAAAAGTAACTGAACCGACATCTAAAGGAGTTCTCTCTTCGGGATTTCTGGTGGTCTGTCCTTGCATTCCGCCAACGTTTGCCCTTACTCCCTTGGTGACTCTAAAGCTCAAACCCCCATAGCCACCGCTATAGGTAGACCCAGTGCTTTTGTATTCCTGGAGAGTCACCTTGTTTAGGTGCAAGACAATAACTTCATCCTTCTGGGTTGAGAACATCATATTCTCCACGCCAAAATCACCGTTAGCAATTTTCTCCAGCTGATCCGCTTGGGCTAGCAAGTTCTTGTAGCGATTTTGTGTTCTGGCCCTGACGAACATCAGGATGGCAACACCCAGACCACCAACCAGAACAATCAAGAGTGCAATACCACCAGGAGATTGGGCTAGGGCTTGAGCACCGGCGAGAATAAAAGCCAGTATGACTAGAACTAAACAGCTCTGACCTGTAGTTAGCTTCATAGCGCTTCCTTTCCTTCAGTTTCAAACATACTCCTCGGTTAGGACATAGTGTTCCCTAACTGTTACCGCGCAGCGACTCAGGGAAATCTGGAAAGCTGGTAGGTTTATCTCAAGGGGGGAACCCCTCCTAACGAAATGGAGAGTTCAAATGTCAAAACACACTAAATTAGTGGCAATCACAGTTACTTCGCTTGGGCTTCTGCTCACGGGGATAATGCCAGCAAATGCTGATTCATCTCCCAACTTAACTTACGAAGAGTTCACAGCAAGCGACAGCTATCAAGATCTTGCTGCAGCTTCTGCCGCTAGTTCAGAATTTATATCAAATCAAAGCGGTTTGAGAATGTCAGTGACCACTTCTTTTAGCGAAGGTGAAACAACAACCCCTTCGGGCACAGTTACGATTGAAGCCACCAAGTCCAAGATGAAACTAACCATTAATTCAGAGGATTCTTCATACAGCACCTGGATAGTTGACGGATACGGTTATTTCTCGCAGTCTCAATACATCAGTACCGTAGGCGATGTACCAAGCTCGCTATTTTCCAGAATCCCGGACAGTAAAAACAAATTAGTTCAGAGTGACAAAATCACAGGTGGTGGGACCCTAACAACACCAGACAAACTTTTTTCCAAAGAAGCTGATTCCACTTTGAACCAAAGCTTAAATCCTTACATGGCAGTAATCTCATTATTCACATTTTCTGAGGTAACAAAAACAGTAGATTCCGAAAATCCAGATTCAACTAGTTACGAGTTCGATATGTCCCTAGATTTCCTCGGACAAGCCGCTGTCATCCATGAGAAAGTTGAATTCAATGGTGATTACCTTAACCGAGTCACTATCACCACTCAAAATGGTGCATCTGCGGGCAAAGTGGTAACCGAATTTGAAGTGGATAACGAGATATCTGTTGACATGCCAGACATTTCAACAGTGATTACTCAAAGCACAATCAAAAAGCTGACCAAGCAAATCACTGCTGAAGGTAAGTTGTATCCGCAAGCGACTTCAATTGTCAAGAAAGCAACCACATTAGCTAAAGCCAGTAAAGCTGCTATCGCTCAGAAACACCTAATTTCTGCTGCAACAGCACTAAAACTAAAAATCACCAAGATCAATAACGGAGTGAAATTAACTACCAAGTATCAATCTGTGTCAGGTAGTGTCTGCATCACTGCAGTGAAGGGTAAAACCAGCACTAAACACTGCTAAACCCTACGGCTATACTTTTACGGTGCCTAAGTAATTAGGTACCAGGAGAATTCGCCTAGTGGCCTATGGCGCGCGCTTGGAAAGCGCGTTGGGTGCAAGCCCTCGGGGGTTCGAATCCCCCATTCTCCGCGCTCCTCGAAAGAGGACGTTTCGCAAATGAGACAGCGATAAAGCCCCAGAGCAATCTGGGGCTTTATCACTTTTGATCGACGTGAAATCCGCGACGTTATTAACTTGCATATTGCAAGTTAATAACGTAGGCTCCCTTTGCAAACACAAATATTACGAATGCAAAGGAAGAGCTATGGAACTAGTTTTGGTAACAGGAATCAGCGGGTATGTGGGCCAGCACGTGGCAGTTGAATTGCTAAAAGCAGGCTATCGAGTGCGCGGCACTGTTAGAGATAAAGCCAAAGCTGCTTCCGTAATGAAAAATCTCCAGGGTGTTGCCGACACCAAGAACTTGGAATTTGTAACAGTTGATCTTCTGAACGACGAAGGCTGGGATGATGCAGTCAATGGCTGTTCATTCGTTCTCCACATCGCATCACCTTTCGTTCTAGCAGTGCCTAAAGATGAAAACGAACTTATCAAGCCCGCTGTTGAGGGAACTAAAAGGGTCCTAGGTGCAGCTAAGCGAGCTGGTGTAAAACGTGTCGTTCTAACTTCATCAGTAGTTGCTATGACTTCTGGTCGCGCCTCTGGAAAATATGGAACAGACTCTTGGTCTGATTTGACCGCAGACATCGGGCCTTACGCAAAAAGTAAAACACTCGCCGAACAAGCCGCTTGGAAACTAGTCGAAGATAGCGATATGGAGCTAGTGACAATCAACCCAGGGTTCATGCTGGGACCTGCAATTGGTAAGTCCGGCGATGGCCAAAGTATTGCAATGATTGCAGGGCTTATCTCTGGCAAACTACCGATGGTGCCTCAGGTTGCCATGGGCATGGTGGATGTCAGAGACATAGCGAAGCTTCATGTCGCCGCTATGAAAGACAAGAAGTCTGCTGGCAAGCGTTACATCGCCTCCACAGCAGAGCCGGTTGCAATGTCAAAGCTCGCTGCCACTCTTCGCGCCGCCGGTTACAGCAAAGTTCCATCAATTAAAGCGCCAAACTTCATGATCAAAATGATGAGCCTTTTCGACCGAGAAGCTAAAGGCATGGTTCCTGAACTTGGGAGAATGATTTCCTACGACATTTCAGACACAGTGGATAGTCTGAACTGGGAGCCAACCCCAATTGATAAGTCTGTTTTGGAGATGGCTGCCTCAATCTCTAAATAGGAGGCCTATGAACACCGACTCGGAATTACAGAATCCGGAGTGGAGATCATCCTGCCCTATTGCATCAGGTTTGGATATCCTAGGCGACAAATGGTCGTTAATAATTGTTCGCGATCTAATCGAACATTCCTCTAGAACTTACTCAGAGTTCGCATCGTCACCCGAAGGAATTTCGACAAACATACTTGCTTCCAGGCTGAAGTGGCTGGAATCCCTGTCGATAATCGAGAGAATAAATCCAGATAAGCCTTCTCGAAACAATGCTTTCCAACTTACCCAGCGAGGCAAAGCTTTGCGACCGGTGCTAGAAGAACTTGGAAAGTGGTCGCAGATTCATCTGAAAGAAATTCACCCAACAATCGTCAAGATAATCTAGCCACACTACTATCGTCTATGGCGTAGAAAGTGATTTTGAACTTCATCAAACCAGTGATCACAAGGGAAGAACGGAGTTAGTGCGTTTCCACCTATTCTCCGCGGTCCTCGAAAGAGGACATTTCGCAAATGAGACAGCGATAAAGCCCCAGAGCAATCTGGGACTTTTGTCTTTTTAGGAAAACTACAATTAGCCCATGCCTACTAATTCCGAGAAACTGATTGAGCTAAAGATAGCTGGCCACTATCGGATGGTCCCAGTCTGGGCCACTAAATTGGACTTTGAAGTTAGACCAGTGCCAACTTTTGATGAAAGAGCTTGGAAGTATTGGAAACCAGTATTACTTCTTCTAAACAAAGTGGCACGGGAAGAAAAACTAAAAATCAACTGGGTAAGAATCCATTCACACTTCGGTCATAAAGGTGATGTTCCCCATGCCATGGGCTGGTGGGATCATGAAATCAAAGCCATGTTCCTTTGTCACTTTGATAAAGAAACTATGTTGCATGAAGTTGGTCACGCTTTATCTAGCGGTTACCACGGGGATCCGTGGGCTAAACAAGCAGCCAGACTCTATTTGAAATATCTAAAGGGACCAGAACTCAAAAGTGCCATGGTTCAGCTATCTCACTACTTATCCGGAAGAAGAGTTTATAAATCTATCTATGGCGAGAGAGCTCCTAAAGCACCAGAGATTCAGAGCATCTGGAAAGGGCTAAAACCTTAGCAATAACTCTGATTGGTTAGAATTTTCAAAGAATAATCGTTAAGAGAAATCATGGACAACACAGGCGGAGCTGAAATGTCAGGATCAAAGACCAACGTTAAATACTCACTCAGCTTTTGGCAAATATTCTTGGTCACCCTCTTTGGCGCAGGAAGCCTGATTTCCATGATTGCCAACGGCCCGCTATGGCTGACTGTCACTGGATTTAGCCTGGTGATCGTATTTTTGCTTTGGTTTATTTTCACATCAAAGAAAAAATAAAATTTCGAGTTCAGGTTAGTTAACCCAACTAGAAGGATTTATTTTTCTAGTTGAGCAGTTTTACTTGGTGCAATAATCAAAATCAGTAATGCGCCAGCGATGGCCACACATCCAGCAATTGTCAAAGCACTCTGGGTTCCATCGCGGAACGCCTCAAGCCCAGAAGCTACCAAATGATTCCATCTATCTGCTGGGATTCCCATAGGTGCAGGCATCTTGGTAAAAGCCACGCTGCTTTGCAGCTTGCTAGCAATTTGTTCATCTAACCCTTTGGTGGCAATTTCCATAGAGTTTTTGTATGCATCGGTAAGCGCAGCCCCAAGCACCGCTATACCTATCGCTGAACCCACTTCTCTTGCTGTGTCATTAACTGCACTGGCAACTCCCTGCTTGCTAGTTGGTAGAGCTTGGGTAATAGCAACCGTAGCTGGAGTGGCACACAAAGCCAAACCTAGAGCAAGTAACATTACTCCGATTGAGAAGTACCAGAAGTCGAAGTCAACCCCCAGTCTAGAAAAATGCAGCAAGGCATAGCCGAATATTGCAAGTCCTGTTGAACCCAAATATTTCTGAGGAACCTTTTTGGATAGTGCTCCCGCGATTCGAGATCCAGGCAACAGAATCAACGGCATCCACAATAAATGAGCTGCTGCTTCTAGCGGTGAAAACTTTGCAACGAATTGCAAATACTGCATGCCAACGAAAATGAAACCGAACTGACCGAAGAATTGCAAGGTAATGGAAAGAGAACCTGAACTAAAACCTCGCAGCTTGAATAATCTGGGGTCTAAAAGTGGGTATTTTGATCTAAGTTCAACAATTACAAAAGCTACTAGAGCAATGGCACCCACGGTCAAACCTGAAATGGTCTCTATCGCATCCCAGCCCCGCTCTGGACCTTCAATGATTCCGAAGACAAATCCACCAACTGTTAGAACCGAAAGTGCACCACCAACCCAATCCAGAGGATGACCTTGCTCATCCTTAGAGTTCGGGACCTGGATGCAACCTAAAATCGCTAGCACCGCAAGGCTGAGATTCAGCATAAAGAAAGAGTTCCAAGGGAAATACTCAAGCAGAATTGCAACACCGAATAAACCTAAAACCGCACCGCCACCGGCAATACCTACCCAAACACTTACCGCTTTACCTCGTGACTCAGGTGGAAAGGATGTTGTAATCACTGAAAGAGTCGAGGGCATGATGAAGGCAGCACCTACACCCATCAGGATTCTTGCCGCAATTAGATAGTTTGGATCATTTTGGAAGAAACCAAAAATACATGCGGCAGCAAAAACTACTAGACCAAGAAGCAGTGCTCTCTGACGACCATACTTATCTCCGAGGGCACCGGCTATCAAAAGTAAACCGGCAAAAACTACAGTGTATGAGTCAACAATCCAGGTGAGCTGGGTTGAACTTGCTCCAGTGTCGACCGCAAGTTTAGGTAGTGCCATATTCAAACCAGAGACCGCTGAAACAACTGTCATCAATGACAGGGCAATTGTTGGCATAGTCAGTTTGCTGATTCTATTTTCCATGATGAGTCCTTATAAATCCGAGCCATAAAAAATAATAATCCTCCAGCTGGCTATTCTTCAGCAAGACAAGTTACAGCTAAGCAAACTCATTGACTCGCTGGAGAGCACGGATGGCGATTGAGGCATATATTTTGGCCTAGCATATTGCTATGTCAGAAACTTTCAGCAAAGAAGAAAAAGCTGCAATGCGAGCAGCTGCCGCCGAACGACGAAAAAAGTTTGGGCCTGAAGAACACGCTAAAGAGGTGCAAGAGAAGATCAAGGCTATGGCCCCTGCTGATCGGAAACTTGCCCAAGCAGTTCACAAGATTGTCATGGATGTTGCTCCTGAACTTCAACCAAAGACTTTCTATGGCATGCAGGCATACTTCAAAAACGATAAAGCTTTAGTTTTCTTCCAAGACTCTGGAAAGTTCAAGACTCGATACTGCACTTTAGGTTTCCAGGACACAGCCAATTTAGACAGCGGAGATATCTGGGCAACATCTTATGCGATCACGGCCATTACCCCAGAAGTTGAAAAGAAAATCAGGCAACTAGTTAAGAAAGCTATTTCCTAGAAGCAATTACTTAATTGGTGCGCAGATAGTGACTCTGCAGCTAGCCCAAGTTAGAGTTTCTACCTCGCTTAGAATGCCGGATGCCATATAAATTCATTTGGCTCTGAAAACTAAAACTAAGATTTTCACTGCTTACTTTGCCCTTTTCCGAGCTGCCAAGTCAACCGGGCTAAAGGCAATCCCTTTCCCCGAGTAGAAACTGGTTCACCGTTTGGTAAACAACATTACAATCTTTGCTAACCTGCATTTAACTTGGTTATTAGATTTTTAACAGCGTGAACAGACTGTTTAGAAGCTACGTAGCGCTTGGAGACTCGCTCTCCGAGGGCTTAGGCGACTTCTCTTTCAAACACAGTCGGGTGCACGCCGGTTGGACCGATCGTTTAGCAACTTTGCTGGCTAAGGAATGTCAAGCTCGGGGTGAAGTTTTCAAGTATTCAAACCAGGCTCTCCGCGGGGCTAAAATAAACGACATCATGGGGGCTCAACTAGAGGCAGCCCTAGCACTGAAACCAGATTTGGTGACCATCATGGCTGGTCAAAATGACTTACTGAGTAAACCTGAGAACCTTCCAGCCCTGGAAGCCAAGTTACGCTCTGGAATAATCAAACTTCAAGAGGCCGGTAGTTTTGTAGTTCTCTCCAACACCATCAACCCTCTGCATTTGATTGTGTTTAGACCACTGGCTAAATTAGCAACACATATGACCGAGATGATTGAACGGGTGGCAAGAGATCTAGAAGTTCCGGTTCATGATGTCCATCGCATCGAGTCATTGGCAGATGTTGCATACTGGGCAGAGGATATGGTTCATTTTTCAGGGCCGGGACATATCAAGGTTGCCAATGAGGCAGCTAAATTACTGAACCTGAGTTATCGAATCTCAGAATTTGACTACCGTGAAATAGAAGCTCCTAAGCGCGGACCAATCGGAACTTCTCGTTGGATAGTGATCCACGTTATTCCGTTCTTCTGGCGAAGAATCAGAAGAGTTTCTTCTGGTGATGGACTAGATCCGAAACTTCCTAGACTTGCTGAATTCAAAGGTGTCGCTTACGACATTGAACACGTCAGTGAGTATCGCCCCGGTAACTTTGGTGACTTTGATTACACCAAAGCTTCCTAACTGTTTTTATTAGCTTTTCTAGCTTTCAAATAATTTCTAAGTATTTCAATTGGAAAAGGTAAAGAACTAACAATTACAAAGCCAAGTACCCATTGTTCGATATGTTCTTTCACGATTGGAATGTTTCCTAAACCCCAGGCAATTAGCAAAAGTACTCCTGCCCAGAGAATCGCACCAATTAGGTTGTATCGGAAGAATTTTTTCCTACCCATTTTTAGAATGCCAACCAACATGGGAACCAGTGCTCTAAGTACTGGGATGAATCTAGCGACAATCAGTGCGCTCGGACCATAGCGGTCGATAACCGCTTGAGATCGGGTAATAGTGTCCTCATTGAAAAACCAGTTCTTCTTCCGCTTGGTGAACAGTCTTGGGCCAACCTTTTCCCCAATGAGATAGCCAACCTGGCTACCCAAGGTAGCGCTAGTGATCAGCAGCGGGACTGCAATAATAATCTCCATATTGCTGCTGGATTGGGCAAGCGTGATACCCAAGACGAAAATCAAAGAGTCACCAGGTAGGAAAGAGCCAAAAATGGTTGACGTCTCTAAGAACAATATCAAGGCAACTCCGGCAACAGCATAAGCTCCGAAGGCGTCAATCAGGGACTGAGCATCAAGCAACTTGCAGTGGCTCCGCAGTCTCTACCCCGTGCATTGCCAAAGCTTTCGAATAGAACTCAAAGAGTTTTGAGTTATTCGCCTGCCAGCTCTTGTTTAGCACTGATCTCCTACCGCCTTCAGCAATGCGCTGACTTAATTCTTCATCTGCTAAAACAATACCCAGTTGATTCGAGTAAGCGTTTTTCAACTCAGGGTCAATTAGAAAACCTGATTTACCACTTTCAATCAAAAACTTTGGTCCACCAGAATTTGGCGCTAGTACGGTAGCGCCAGCAGCCTGAGCCTCTTGAATGGTTTGACCAAAAGTTTCCTCGGTACCGAAGTGAACAAAGGCATCCATGGCAGCGTAGTAATTTGCGAGATCTTCACCGGTTTGCTTACCGACAAACTTTACGTTTATTTTTGCCAGCTTGGTTTCCAACGCTGCTCGCTCTGGTCCGTCACCAACAATCAAGAAGACAGTGTTTTTGATGTCTGAGAATTCAGCAAACCGATCAACTCTTTTCTCCGCGGCTAATCTGCCAACATAACCAACAATCTTTTCACCGTTAGGAGCGAGTTGCTCACGAAGAACTTTTACTTCGGCAGTAGCTTTTCTGTTTGGGTGGAAAAGTTCTAGGTCGACACCTCTACCCCAGATTTCTATATTCTTAAGTCCAATATTTTGCAAATAGCTCTTTACTTCAGTATTTGGAGCTAAGTTGATGGTTGCCCCAGCATGAAAACTTGCCATGAGTTTATCCATCATAGGTCTGAGCACTTTGAATCCGTAGCGCTCTGCATAGGCTGCCAAGTCAGTTTGGAATACCGCTACCGATGGAACACCATTCTTTTCCGCCCAGGTTACTGCCTGTGCTCCAAGTAAAACTGGTGAAGCGGCATGGACCAGGTCTGGTCTGAAGTCCGAGAGAATTTTAGATACCGCAGCCGATGGCAATCCGAGTTGGAATTGAAAAACTGGAACACTTGCCACCTGGTAAGTGCGAAAACCGTTGAAGTATTCACCCGGAGTAGTTGGTGCGATGACTATTGCCTCATGACCTAGATCTTTGATCGTCTCTAGCACTCGAACCACGCTGTTAGCCACACCATTAAAAACAGGTGGGAAACTCTCGGTAACAATAGCTATCCGCAACTTCATGCTAAAAGACTAGAAAAAAGACATTTCAGAAACTGATTCACTCAGTAAAAGCCAGATTAACTTAAAGTTAAGTAAATAACCGTCTAACAACTCTAAAACGAAGGACAAACCACTGATCAGTTGATAACTGATTACGCTGGTTAACAGAAAGTGAAGAATTGTTGCTTGCTATCGATCTAAATGCTGACCTAGGTGAAACCGAAGGTGACTATTTAGCCCTGCTCCCCCTAATAACTTCAGCAAACGTTGCTTGCGGTGGGCATGCCGGTGGTGGCGAACTGCTTATAGAAACTGTAATTTCAGCGTTAGCGCATAACGTGCAAGTTGGAGCTCATCCCTCGTACCCGGACCGAGAAAACTTTGGTCGTATCTCGATGAAAAAACAGTTCAGCGGAGAGCAACTAATCCAAATAATTGTCGAACAAATCAACGCTGTAAAACTGGAGTTGGGAAAACATGGTGCATCAGTTAGCCACATCAAAGCCCATGGCGCTCTATATAACGATGCCATGGTGGATGTGTCAGTGGCAGAGACATTGGTTCAAGCATGTGTTCTTGCAGCCAAAGATATTCCGCTGTTTGGCCTTCCTGGCAGCACTTTGGAGCAAGTTTGTAAAGAACAAGGTGTTGCATTTATTGCTGAAGGTTTCATGGATCGCGCCTATAACGACAATGGCACCCTTGTTTCTAGAACACTACCTGGTTCAGTACTCAACCATGCAGAAGCAGCAAAACAAGCAGAAGAACTCATCCGTTCAGGCTCAATCACCAGCTATCAGGGAAACCCACTTGCACTAAAAATTCAAACTCTTTGTGTTCATGCTGATACCCCAGATGCGGCCCAAACCGTTCTAGAAGTTAGGGAATTACTCGAGTCTCACCAGGTAGAAATATCTAGGTTCTGATGAGAGCTCAGGTTAGCCAGTATGGTGAACGTTCAGTTCTAATAGAACTCGAACAGGTGAAACCTGTCAGTGTAATTGATTCATTTAGATTACTGTTCCCAGATGCAGAAGTGCGAAGTGGTCTGAATACACTAGTGATCACTTTTCCTGAAATTTCCGACCATACTGAACTGGTCCTAAGCGCTCTCTCAAAAGTAGAAACAGTTGAATCATCAACTGAACATAGAACCTTTGTAATTGCAACTGAATACAGCGGTGAAGATCTTGAAACTGTTTGTCAAAAGTTAGAAATAACAAGAGCAAAACTCATCTCTTTTCATACAGCTATAACTTGGCAAGTTGCTCTTATCGGCTTTGCTCCGGGCTTTCCATATTTAGTTCCGTTTGATGAAAACCAAGAGGAAGCCAAACTACTAGCTCAAATTCCTCGTTTAGAAGTGCCTAGAGCCAAGGTTCCTACGGGTTCAGTAGCAATTGCCTCGGGAATGAGTTGTGTGTATCCGAGCAGCATGCCTGGCGGCTGGAATCTGATTGGTAGCACCGAGCAGGTCTTATTTGATGTAAACAACCATGAGAATCCTGCTCTATTACAAGCTGGGGATTTAGTCAGATTTGAGGAGCTCAAATCATGACCCTGAAGATAATCCAATCTGGTATCACATTGATAGAAGACCAAGGACGTTATGGTTTCCGTGAGATGGGAATTTCTCGTTCCGGTGCCTTTGATCAGGTTAGTTTTCGTTTAGCTAATTTACTTCTAGGAACAAAGAACGAACCAGCATTCGAAATTATTCAAGGAAGGTTCGAATTAGAGACTTCTAGTAATGCAGTAGTTGCAATAGTTGGAAATGCAAAAGTTTATGTGGACAGTAACATAGTTTCAGTTAATACAAGTTTTCAACTACTGGCAAAACAACGATTGCTAATTGAACCGATAGATTCTTCGCCAACTTATTTAGTAGTTGCTGGTATTCAAGTAACTAAAGTTCTAGGTTCAGCATCCAGAGACACTTTGTCTTCACTAGGTCCCGATGCTGTTCTTGCAGGAGACCAATTTGAAGTAAATCCAACTACTGCTCTAATTGGAAGTTTTCTAAGTGTGAAACAGGAATACCAAGCAAATGTTCTTCATTACATTCCAGGGCCTATGAATATTGATGTTTCTGGTAACTGGTCTAAGGAACGAGTTTCAAGAATAGGCGTAAGACTAAATAGAGAGGAGCGTGTTGAATCTGGTTCAGGAAATCTAGCTAGTTTCCCAATGATGCCAGGAGCTATCCAAGTTCCACCTTCAGGTCAACCGGTTATTCTTGCCGTCGACTCGGGAACCACAGGTGGCTATACCGTTGCCGGTGTGGTTATCGAAGCAGATCTTCACAAACTGGCCAGACTAGTTGACAATTTTTCTTTGGAACCGGTTTCCCTTCAGTATGCAAATAACGCAAAACTTCAATTGGAAAAAACTATTTCTGGCGCAGTAATCAACCCAAACCAGATGGGTGCTTGGTAACTACCTCTCGTTTGGATAGTTCAAGTAAAACGATTCAGGTCTGCGAGCATTGTCAACAATCTCCCAGATCCACAGGCCTAGCCCTACTATCCCAATAAAAAACATTGCTCCAATTAATCCGCCTATGGAAGCGCTGTCGTAGGTTTCGGTACACGAATAGTTGTAATCACAGTTGTAGTCATAGCTATTTAGGGCCGAGGTGAAATATTGGAAAAAGACGACGAAGTAAACGATGGAGAGGACTATTTGAGCAGAAAGCCCGATGAAGAACTTGGTCTTGTTCACCTGGAAGGTATACAGCCAAGCCCAGAATCCCAAGAAGACAGCTAACAATACAGCGGTAGTTTTGGACTTACCCATTTGCACAACTGGTGCGATGTTTTGGGTCGGGGTTCCACACTTAGGGCAAATTGCTGCACTAGGCACTAAGTTATTGCCACAGGCAACACAGAACATATTTAAGGCTTGACTCAATTTGATCTCCTAAACATTTCCCACCCATTCTAATTTGCTCTTACCGTCTTTATTGTCACTATGGTTGCCATTTGATAACAAAGGGTAAACAACTATTCAAAAACGAATATTATTTAGTGAACCCCCAGTTGAAAGGAGCTTTTACTTGCGTTCGAAAAGAACAGCCATTGTCTTAGCTCTTCTCTTTAGCTTCTTTGCCTGGACTTACACCTATAAGACAGATCGTTTGAAATTCTGGGCTGGCTTCACCCTGTCGGCCGCCCCAGCCCTACTTGCGACTATGAGTTACCTACCGGGGTTTGTTTCTACTTCCCCCAACCAAGAAGAAGTGAATTCGCTATACACATTTAGTGTCTTAGCTTGGATAAGTTGGTCTCTATTTGTTGTTTTAGCTCTCATTGATGCAATCAGGAGACCAAATTCTTTCTATAACAACTACTCCGCCTAGCCTTTGTTACGGATATAGAAGCTCTAATCCAGCAGTTAGATAGGGCAAATCCAAGATTGCTCTTTGCCATCCAATGTGAACACTAGGCTGAACCCATGAGCATGCATGGTGGGCCGATGGGCCGTTTCGGGGGCGACGTAGACAGTATTAGAGAAAAGAACGCAAAGGCCCCAAAAATTGCCCATCTAGGCAAAAGAATCTTTGGACTCTTCGCTCCCCATAAAGCAACTTTCACTCTCACCATTTCACTAATTCTTATCAGCGCTGGCTTGAGCATCATCCCACCGCTATTGATCCAAGAGGCTTTCAACGTGGGACTATTCCCTAAATCAGGTAATCCTGATTTAGGTTTGTTGACCACTCTGGTCTGGATCATGATTGGCATCTATGTGCTAAATGGTTTACTAGGTGTTGCCCAAACCTACCTAACCAGCAAAGTTGGCAACCAGGTTATGGGAACTCTTCGAGTGAAGCTGTTTGACCACCTGCAATCCATGGAATTAGCCTTTTTCACTAAAACTAAAACGGGAGTTATTCAATCCAGATTGCAGAACGACGTTGGTGGTGTTGCCAGTGTTCTAAGTAACACCGTTTCAACAGTCGTTGGTAACACTGTCACAGTGTTAGCTGCAGTGGTTGCCATGTTGATTCTTAGCTGGCCACTAACCATAGTGGCCATGATCTTGTTACCGCTGATGGTTTTGATGCAACGCAAAGTAGGTCAAGTGAGAGGAAAAATCGCCGGTAAGACCCAAGAGTCTTTGAGTGAGATGTCAGCAATTACTCAAGAAGCACTGGGTGTCAGTGGAATCTTGCTAGCTAAGTCTTTTGGTAGACAAAAGCAAGAAGTAAATCGATACGCCTTAGAAAATCAGAATCAAATAAAACTTCAAATCAGACAAACCATGAGTGGTCAAGGCTTTTTCACCATGGTCCAGATCTTCCTATCCTCAATTCCTGCAGTTATTTACCTAGTAGCCGGTTGGTTAATTACTCATGACTTTTTACTAACCGCTGGAACGGTGGTTGCCTTTACTACTGCTCAGTCCAGGCTCATGTTCCCATTGATGGGTATCATGCAAATAGCTTTAGACCTGCAAACATCTAAAGCTTTGTTTGCTCGCATCTTTGAATACCTGGACCTAGTGCCAGCAATTAGAGAACCTGAAGAACCTAAGAAGATTGCTAAAAAGAATCTAGGAAAAATTAGATTCAACAATGTTGTTTTCAGCTATCCCGAATCCGGTGAAGAAACCGAACCAACCCTAAAAGGTATTAGTTTCGAAATTGAACCTAACCAGTATGCAGCTTTTGTCGGCCCCTCAGGATCAGGTAAAACAACCATCGCCTATCTAATTCCTAGGTTCTACGACGCAACCAGTGGTTCGGTTGAATTTGCTGGGATTGATGTAAAAGATCTTTCGCACGAATCCCTTACAGCCAACATCGGTATCGTGAATCAGGAAACCTATCTTTTCTATGACTCCATCAAAGCAAACATTGCTTATGCAAAACCAAATGCAACTCAGAAAGAAATCGAAGCAGCTGCTAAGGCTGCCAACATCCATGAAACAATTATGAGTTTCCCTGCAGGTTACGACACTATGGTGGGTGAACGAGGTTACCGTCTATCCGGTGGTGAAAAACAAAGAATAGCTATCGCTCGAGTTCTGCTCAAAAACCCACCGGTGGTTATCCTCGACGAAGCAACTAGCGCCATGGACACGGTCAGTGAACGAATAGTCCAAGAAACCCTAGATAACGCCATTACCGGCCGAACTACCATTGCCATTGCTCACCGATTATCTACCGTGGTCAAAGCAGATGTAATTTTTGTGATCAAAAAAGGCCAGATTGTTGAAAAAGGAACCCACCGACAACTTATGGCTAAGCAGGGCTATTATTTCAAGTTAGTCTCAGAACAAACCAAAGTGAAGAAGTAACCAATAGACTTCAAGAAACCAAAGGGGGCTTCATGATTGATCCAAAAGTATTGCTTTACATAATGATTTTTAGCTGTGTTAGTTTCGTCTATGCGGCAACACAGGGTAGTTTTCTCGGTTTGATGTATAACCCAATTGAGACTCCGATGCTGCTATCGGTAAGTTATGTTGCACTTTTCATTGCTTTCATCTTGAGCATGAAAAACATGGCGATGAAACTTAGAATCGTAGGTCTGATTTATTGCCTGGCTGGTTTAGCAGTCAGCTATGTTCTATGGAGTCCATTCATTGATGCGGGCGGTGGCTCAGCCTTCTTATTGCTTTACCCGATTGGACTAGTGATGGTCGGAACCTTTTACCTAACCTATTTTTGGATCGCTATCAGAGCACAGTTGACTTTAGCCGCAGCCATGATTCTGGCTGGGCTCAGCGTTGTATTAATCGGAACGGTTTTTATCCAGGGCAAAGGTTCACCCGCAGAAACTATCTTTATCGGTGTTCCGGGACTAATCGTATCGACCATTGCATACTTCATGGCAAGAAGGGTCATAGCCTCAAGAAAAATTACAGGGCAATAATTTCGCCCTGGGGAACTCCCCCGCCAAGAGATGGAACCTGAAATAGTTTCTTCATTTCAAGGTATTGAACTTTACTGAGTAAATTGTTTTCATGCATCAGCTTTATAGCAATTAGCGGTGCTGCCCTTAGATTGCCATCGGCGATCTTGATGCAGATTCCGAAACCATCTCTAGTTCCAACAACAAAAACACCTTCTGCACCATTCTTGGCAACAAAACCATGCTCCAGGAATATGGCATCTGGTACGCCTTTATTAGAAATAGCCCAAGCATTTTCTACTAAAGCATCAACTAGCTCTGTTTCAGTTTGGGAGAGCTTTCCGATGGCTCTGGCAATACCCTCGGTGGTCATCGAATGCAGTGGTGCCCCACAACCATCTACAGTGGTGTGAAGAATTTTTTCTCCGGAAAATTCTTCTAAAACTTCAATTACAAGTTCTTGTATAGGGCTTTGCGGATTTAGGTAATCCTTGGTGTCCCAACCATTTAGTTTTGAAGCTAAAAGAAAACCTGAATGTTTACCTGAGCAGTTGAACTTGATTCCGTCTGGACATTGCAAATCGCCTTCACTCAAATCACCCTGCTTTAGCACTGCTCTTACTAAATCCAGATGGGCATCGGTGCCCCTGTGACTTGCCGAAGTTATCGCTAGTTCTGCTCCAGAAAGTTTCATGCCGGCTCTAATCATGGCCAGAGTCTGCAAAGGTTTGATAGCACTGCGAGGATAAATCAGCCTCTTAGCTGGACCCTTATGAGCGATAACTTTTCCATCCGGCCCAGTTAGAACCGCCAAACCCTTATGCCACGATTCGGTTAGGTTGCCTCTGGTAACTATTGCTAGATCAACAAAGTCTTGGTTTTGAGCGGCTAGCGCTACGACGGTTTTATTGAGATCACTCACAGAACCAATCTACTCCTAATCAATAACCGCACTTAAAGTAGTAGTCTTGCCCCAAGGCAATTGACTATTGGGGGAATAATGATTTGTAGATATTGCTCAGCTGATTTAACCGAAGCAAACTTCACCTGTCCCAACTGTGGCTCGCTAACTGGAGTTAGGGCTAGACAAATCCTGAAAGTTGCTCTTTATGTTGGCCTTATCGGTTGGGGCGCAATTATTGGGTCGATTCTCATAGATCTAGCCAGTGCAGTGATGCACCCTCTATATGTCTTTGTTCCATTCAGTATAATCTTCATCCTGGGTGGATTAGTTTGTGCCCTGATAAGCGTTCCGCTATCGATTTATGGATTCACAGTGAAACGTTACAAGCTGGTTCGTAGAAGATAATCAAAACATAGCGACTGCTTTAGCAAATCTCTAGAAATAAACCTTTTTCAGTTCGACGCGGATGATTCGGTCATCCACTGAATATTGTTCGCCACCCTGAGACCAACCGCCACGGCCATCTTTGTTGCTGGTTAGAATCCATAGGCCGCCATCAGGTGCCACTACAGCTTTACGTAACCTGCCAAATTCTCCAGTATAGAAAGCCTGCGGTTTACCCAGTTGCTTGTCTCCCCTAACCGGGATTACCCAAAGCTTGCCACCGCGAAGACAGGCTGAAATCAAAGTGTTTTCAACGTAAGTGATACCGCTGCAGGCGGCATCCTTTGGATGCCAGGTCAACATCGGTGGTGTGAACTTAGGATCTTTCATCAGTTCTTTTACCGAAGGCATAACCGGAATGTTAGGTGTTGGTGCAGGGTTATTCGGTGTGCCCTGTTCGTTTGAACCTGGGTTTCCTGGTGGCAAAGGTGTTTCTACGAATTTATAAAAACCTTCAGCATACGGCCAACCATAGTTATGACCTTTTTGCATAAGGTTTAGTTCATCCCAAGTGTCATTGCCGAACTCGGTAGTCCACATGTTTCCATAACTATCCCAAGCCATGCCCTGACTATCACGAAGACCCTTAGCCCAAATAAACGATCCGGCTCTTGGATTGTCATCTGGCACAGTGCCATCAACGTTCAATCTGAGAACTGATCCACCTAGAGCGTTCCAGTTTTGTGAAGTTGCTGCTCGCATACCGGCATCGCCTAGAGTAACCCAAAGCTTTCCATCTGGTCCAATAGCTAAACGACCACCGTTATGGGTAGTTGATAAACCACTGCGGTTGATTCCTTTGAGCAGAACTCTCTGATTGGCTAAAGTCCAGTTGCCATCAACTTTGTTGAGGTCATATTTCAGAATTCTGTTGTCAGTAAGGGTCGTGAGAAAAACAAACAAGCTGAGTTCACCGTTAGGCCGATCAGCTGCGTAAGCCATACCTAAAGTTCCACCCTCACAGAACTTAATACAGGGTGGTCTGGTTGAAGTGAAAGCAACCTTAGTTGCTTTCAGATCTTTATCTATTTGCAGAATAGTTCCACTGTTACGTTCATCTACCAAAGCTTGACCATCAGGTAAGAACAATAACTCCCACGGGGCTTCCAAGTTAGTCAAGATGTTGGTTGGAGTTCCAGTAGGAATTACATAACTCTTCTTAACTTCAACTATTGGTTTAGTAGTTGGGGTAGGTCCTTGAGAGTTACCGGCAGCAAAGGCAAAAACCCCGCCGAAGAAGACAGCGAAAATCGCTATTGCTTCGAAAAGCGGGTCTTTGTGTGGCTTCGTGGTCTTTGGCAATCTGTCTCTCATTTCTTGGGGAACCCAAGTCTGGTGCTTGTCTGTTATTGATGTCCCTTGTATTCAGAATACTTCCCTGCAGAGATTCTTTCGGTCAAAAGTGCGCTAACGATAGACAGCGCGGGCAGATCAGAGCTCTGTCCGTTGCCTTAGTGTGGGATAACTAAAGTTTTTAGAGCCAGATAGGCTCGGTGATTTCATCAGCTAGATTTACTAAATCTTTAGTCTTAAGCCCGGGCCAACCATGAATTGGCTTTAACCACTTCGCTGGAATAGCCGAATAACCCCATCGAGCACCCAGTAAACCTCCGGCAATAGCAGCAACGGTGTCAGTGTCATTACCTACTCTCACCGCTGCTTCAATCCCAGCCACCAGATGACTTGGGTCTTCGGTCTGGGTGAGCCGAATAGCTGAGTAAGCAGCCTGAATGGCATGTATTACCCAACCATTATTGGCAAACTCGGTGGGACTGGAAGCGCTCTCCGCTTGGTCAAAAATCTCATTCCAGTAGTTCTGCCTAAATGCCGGTAACTCATTTATGGCCAACTGAATACCGTCGAAGTTCTCAAAAAGAATTGCATGTCTAATCGCTTTAGACCAAATAACGCAAGCTTCTCGGCAATCTAGATCCATGTGGGTTAGTGAACTGATTTGATCAGCTGCGATACCAACTGATTCAGGATTACTCAAAAAAGGAAGAGCAACTGCCGCGGTTCTCATCAGCGAGCCATTTCCGGCAGCTCGCTCATGACTGTCTAAATATTCAGTCGCAGATTCAGTCAAGTCAGCTGCTGTTTTACCTTTAGCGTTTTTAAGAACTTTCCTGGTTTGAATACCAATATCTTTGGGTGAAGATTTGAACCATTCGAAAAATTCTTCGGCTACCAAATCCAATTCAGTAATTAGGTTTCCTCTTTTAGCTGCTCGAGCGATAGCCACCATCATTGCGGTGTCATCGGTGTATTCACCTAAGTCAAATAATTTTGCTTTGAAAACCACCGGTTCGGAATCTGGTAGCGGTGCTTGAAATTCATAACCTGCACCTAATGCATCAGCAACCGCGGTTGCCACTAGTGCTCCGCGCGCCCGATCTAGGATTGCTTCCTTTTGGTAATTCATTTCTGTCTGTTTTTTAGAGTGAATGAAGCAATTAGAACTGTTATCAGTGCTGCTAATAGCGATGCAATCAGCGCTTGTTTGTGAAATAATTCTTGGTCTTTGAAAACAATGTCATTTACAAAGAAAGCAACCGTGAAACCTATGCCACCCAATACAGAAAGACGGGCATAGGTTTTCCGAGACAAACTATCTTTGCTGAATTTACTACCTAGGTATGCTCCGATGGTAATACCAATGCTCTTACCAACAACTCTCAGCAAAACACCGATACCAACAACTGAAGTTACAACAGCCGCGATTGAAGTGTCGAGCTTTATACCCAGTGAGCTAAATGCATATAAGGGCAAAACAATTAGGTTAATTAGCGGTAGCAGTAATTCTTGAAGTCGATGAGCGAATTTGCTTGGAATCAACAAACCAATTACAGCGCTACCGGTAACAATGAGTGCTGTCACAACATCACTTCTAAGAAACATTGCAATAACCAAGATGGCTAAAAGGTCATCAATAATTGCAAAAGCTAACAGGAACTGTCGGCTACCCCTAGGCATTCTTGAACCAAAGATGGTAAACACTGCCAAGGCAAAGGTGATGTCGGTTGCCATCGGAATTGCCCAACCCTTGCTAGCTATCGGATCCGAATAGGTAACCAGGTAATACAAGCCGGCAGGGATCATAGCTCCGATTAGCGCTGCAAAACCAGGGATGAGCAGAGCTTTACGGTTGACGAAGACACCGTTAGTTAGCTCATCTTTGAGCTCTAAGCCGATATAGAAAAAGAAAATAGCTAGGGCTAATTCAGCAAAATGATGGATCGATTTCAGAGATTCTTCAAAGCCAGAAACCTGGTTGGCAAAGATTAGTCCCAGCAATCCGGCTAGGACAATGAAGACCGCTGCGTTACGTTCAGACTTGATAAAAGACAACACCATCTAAGCCTAAGGGCATTAGGTAGGCTTACAGAATGACCTCTGAACGCAAAGAACGCAGCTGGATTTTCAACTATTTTGGCTCAGGAATGATCTGGGGTTCATCTTTCTTCTTTATTGCTATCGGCAACACAGCTTTCCCACCTATCGGCCTTGGGTTTTGGCGATGTCTACTTGGAGCGCTAATTCTTTACACCATCATGCTCTTTCGCGGGCTTAAGTTGCCTAAGAACCCAAAGTTCTTTCTCCTTACTTTTGCTCTAGGAACATTTAACACTGCGATCCCATTCGCCCTATTCTCTTTTGGTGAGCATCACGTTTCATCCGCTTTTGCCGGGATGGCTAATGCAATTACTCCGGTGGCAACAGTAATAGCTCTGCTGACTGTTTTTCGTGGTGAAAAGGTGACCAGAAATCAGATCCTGGGATTGTTCATCGGTGTGGTGGGTGTGTTAACCCTTATCGGAGTCTGGGATGGTGTTAAGACCGATAACTGGCTTGGGGTTCTAGCTGTTGTAATTGGAGCCAGTTGTTATGGTTTTGGTGGTCCGTTCATCAGGAGATTCATTCAACCGATGAATCAACCTTATGAAGTCGCAGCTTTTGGACAGATTGCTGGTGCTGCAGTGGTCTTAGCTCCGTTTTATTTCAGTCAACCACTTACCACGGGTCCGATTACCGTTCAAGCGATCGGTGCAGTAATGGTTCTAGGTATGTTCGGAACAGCCATCGCCTATATCCTTTACTATCCGCTTCTGAAACAGGTTGGTTCTGCGGTTAGTTCCTCGGTTACCTTATTGACTCCTCTGATTGCAGTTAGTTTGGGGGTTATCATCTTGCATGAACAGTTGAAGTGGCATGAACCGGTTGGTGGTTTGATTATTTTGTTAGGGGCAGCCGTTGCCCAAGGACTGTTCAGAAGACGTAAAACTCAGACCGTCTAGTTAGCGAATACTAACTTTCAATTCTGCATAAGCACCTTTAGGAACAACCGGATGCTTCGGAGCAATCGGTTCTAGCAACTTGAAAGCTTTACCTAATTCAGGTCTTTGATCTTGTTCACCTTTATTTGGCCAGTGAGCGCAAGCCCACTCTGCTTGAGCGGCAATGCTCAAAGATGGGTTTACCCCTGGGTTAGCCGATAGAGCTGCCCCATCAAAGATGTGTAATCCTGGTTGCCCAAAAACTCTAAGGTATCCATCTAAAACACCATTCTCAGGGCTATCCGCTATTACAGCTCCCCCTAGGAAGTGAGCGGTCATTGGAATACCAAACGGTTCAGTGATGACTGCACCTGCGGTTCCATCGAACTGTTCAGCTAGAGCCTGGGCTAGCTCATGTCCTTGAGGAACCCAGGCTGGGTTCTTCTCACCGTGACCCTGTCGAGAACTAACTTTCTTACCTAAAACACCACGCTTTAGATAAGTAATCAGTGAATTATCTCTAGCTTGCATAACCAAGAGAATAAGAGTTCGCTCCGGCCATGATCTCAAGCTATACATGCTTGGCAGTCTAAAAAACTTTTTGAATGTTGCAACCAATAACCACCAAAGATTTGGGGTTTGACCTTTAGGGCCTGATGCCATCACCGATTCCATGATGCCCATGAAACCTGAGCCTCGGCCATATCTGACTGGTTCAACGTGAGTGTGTTCATCTGGAAAAACTGAAGATGTAATTGCTGAACCTAAAGAGAAATCAATCTTTTTGGATTTTGCAACAACACCTAAAAGCGATTCGCTGTTGGTTCTACTCAGGTAACCGAGCTTGGAACTTATTCCCTGCAGATTTCCATTAGATCTTGTTTTATGCAACAGTTTTGCTGTTCCTAGTGCACCAGCTGCAACCACAACTTGATCGGCTGTATAGGTTTTGGTTTTCTGCCAACCAGAACTTTTTCTTGTTCTAATTTCAAAACCATCTGCTGTGTCAATGACATCGGTAACAGTGGTTTCTGCGATAACTTGGGCTCCTGCTTTTTCAGCGAGGTAAAGGTAGTTTTTCACCAGTGTATTTTTAGCACCATGACGACAACCAGTCATACACTCACCACAGTTCAAACAACCAGTTCTACTAGGTCCGGCTCCACCAAAGTATGGATCTTCTTTGGTTTTACCTGATTCACCAAAGTAGATACCTAATGGAGCCATTTGAAAACTGTCTCCATAGCCTAACTTTTCAGCTCCTTTGCGAAGTTCTATGTCTGACGGAGAAAGATAAGGGTTAGTTTCAACACCGAGCATCTTCTCGGCTTGAAGATAATAAGGAGCTAGAGTTTTCTCCCAGTCGCAGAGATTAGACCAAGATCCGGTCTTGAAGAAAGATGTTGGTGGACGATACAAAGTATTGGCGTAAACCAATGAGCCACCGCCAACCCCAGCCCCAGACATGACCATGACGTTTTTCAGTAAATCAATTCTTTGAATGCCCTTAAGTCCAAGGCGGGGAAAGAAGAGGAACTTCTTTAGCTGCCAGGAGTTCTTAGCAAAATCACTATCTTGGTATCTTTTACCTGCTTCAATTACCAGGACTTTGTAGCCCTTTTCAGTAAGACGTAGTGCTGCTATCGATCCGCCAAAACCGGAACCGATGATTACAACATCAAAGTCTTTAGTCTTCATACTGAACCCAGGTAGTTACCCTTCTAAAACCAACCTTCTCATATAGCCTTAGTGCTCCAGACTCATTACCGGTATCCACCCCTAAGTCAACCAGTTTGAAACCTCTAGCCGCATAGACCGCCAAGGCTTTCCGCAGCAAATACTCGCCATAGCCTTTACCTTGGAAGGCGTAGCTAACCCCAAGGTTCTGGACATATCCAGTGAGTTCATGGGCCACTTCATCATTAATCAGGATGTAACCGGCTGGAACATCATTTTCACTAATCAAATAAACCTGTGAGATTTTCATCAGGTTATCTCTTCTAGCTATCTCTAAATACTCTTCAAAAGGTCTTGGCACAAAGCCAAAGTGTTTACTAAACGCATCACGACGAAGAGTGTGCATAATCTTCAGTTCTGAATCCGAATTTAGATCCAATTGGCGAACCGAAGTGTTTGGAGGAAGTTCAGGTTCTGGATCTGAATTTAGTTCTCTTCTAAGTGAATTGAAATGTCGATTTACCTTGAACCCTTCAGCAAGCAGCAGCTGGTTGAATCTTTCATCACTGAGATTACAAGTTATCCAAAATTTCCAACCATCGCCGAAATCTTTAGCCTGCTCTCTAAAAAAACCTAGTGCTTCATCAAGCCGATCAGATTCAGGAAGGATTGATATGTCCACTTGGAAGCGCTTGGAATTGCTGTTCGGATTCAAGTTGCCGATGGCAAACGCTTCTCCACCCTCTTTATCAAAGAGAATCCATGCTGGGTTGACATCCGGGTAACCCGCTATAAATTCCTCTGCCCAAGCAACTCCATTAGTGCCAAGTTCTGGTGCCACGGACATATTGTGTTCGTTAAATATGCGAAGCACCAGATCAATGTCTGTTGTAGTTGCTTCTCTAGCAAACATTATGGATGTCTGAGCGGGGTGGCGGCTAAGCGCTCCTGAGCCACCCAACGTTCTTGGTAACCGGCTGAAGATGAGAGTAGGTCTAGGAATGGCTTAGGGTCAAATTCTTCAGGACCCATCACCCCAAAACCTTCCCAAACACCTTGAGCAATAAGTTCAAGGGCAATAAGTGGGTTGAAAGCAGTTTGGGCAACAACAGCTTGAGCCTCGATAGCCGCCATAGTTTCAGCGTTATCAGCAACGTGGTAGATGTAGGTGGCTCTCGGTGAACCATCTTTAGATTTACCAGTTACTAAAACACCGGCACAGGTTTTACCGGTCATTCGTGGACCGATAAAAGCCGGATCTGGAAGCACTGAAGCAACAACGTCTCTAGGAGCTACTTCAACTGGACCAAGTGCAGAACGAACTCGAACCAACTTGGTTGCATCTAAACCTAAACGGTGCAGAGTCTTCAAAACTCCGATGAAGTCAGCACCAAGGCCGTATTTGAAACTGACTCTGCCAACGTTCATGGTTCTAGGCAACATGGTGATTTCTTCGTGCTCGATGTTCACACATTCAACTGCACCGATGCCCTCTGGGAACTCAAAGATCTCTGGTTCACTGAACGGTTCGGTTGTAAACCAACCCTTTTTCTTCTCAAAAAGAGTTGGTGGGTTTAGACACTCTTCAATGGTTGTCCAAATAGAGAAAGAAGGAGCAAAAATTTCCTCTCCCGCTTCATTCTTCACAACCAGGTTTCCACCGTCTTTGATAGAAACCTCATCAATCTCGCTGAAGAGATGGTCGGCAGCATATTTCGCGAAGACGTTAGAAAGGCCTGGTTCAACACCCATACCGATAAGCGCAAGCTTGCCTGCTCGCTGCCACTGTTCGTTCAGTGCATACTGAGCATCGCCAAGCTTGATGCCGGTTTTGTGGAACGGATCGTGCTCATGAGCCTCGCTCAAACTCATGGCCATGTCCATGTAGTTCACCCCTGCTGTGTAGCAGGCTGCAAAAATAGTTGGAACGAATTTGGGTTCAACTGCGTTTACCACCCAGTCGATGTTCTGCTCAGAAATCAGCGTTGCCATGCTGGCAGCGTTAGAAGCATCAATCTTCACTGCAGAAAAACGTGCGGCAACTTCTGCCCCATATTTGCTCTCGATCCAAGCAATAGTTTTTTCTGCTCTGGTTTGGTCATAGTCACTAACCACCATGTGTTCGAAGAAATTTCGTTTTGCGGCGATTTTAGCTACGGCGTCGCCAACACCACCTGCGCCAATAAGAAGTATGCGCATAATCTTTCACAACCTTTAGTTCTTTGGAGCCCTTGGGCTTTCAAAGACTAGCCTACCCAAGCGAGATGGTTTAGAGCTGGTCTAAGGCTTGGGATAAGTCAGCGAGGATGTCAGAGATGTGCTCCACCCCAACTGAAAGGCGTACGATGTCATCAGCTACCTCTAGCGGTGTGCCATTAGCCGTGGCATGGGTCATTTCTGCCGGGTAATTGATCAGTGACTCAACACCACCGAGGCTTTCAGCCAAAGTAAATAGGTGAGTGCTTTCACAGAACTTCAAAGCAGCTGATTTACCTCCCACGAACTTCATGGAGAGCATTCCACCAAAACCATTCATCTGCTTTTTGGCAATCTCATGACCTGGGTGATCTTCTAATCCTGGGTAATAGACGGCTGAAATCAAATCAGTTTGGGCAACTAGGTAGTTAGCCACCGACTCTGCATTGAAACAGTGTCTTTCCATTCTTAGCGCAAGAGTCTTAATCGATCTGTGAGTAAGCCACGCATCAAATGGAGATGAAACTGCACCAACGGCAAACTGAATAAACTCAATCTTTTTGGCAAGTTCTCCATCGTTTAGAATTACTGCTCCACCTAGAACATCACTGTGACCACCTAGATACTTTGTCGTTGAATGGAAGACAACATCTGCACCGAGTTCTAAAGGTCTTTGTAGATATGGAGTTGCAAAAGTATTGTCAACAACAGTTATTGCATTGTGTTTATGGGCAATCGCAGAAATCTTGGCGATATCAAAAATAGTCATCATTGGGTTTGATGGAGTCTCAATCCAAACCATCTTGGTCCTACCTGCAATAAACGCAGCTTCAAGTTTTACTTCGTCACTGAGTTCAACGATAGAGAAATCAATTCCCCAGGCTTGATAAACCTTCGCAAACAATCGATAAGAACCGCCATACATGTCATTTGCCAGAATGACGTGATCTCCTGGCTTTAGCGCTGCTCGAATAATTGCATCTTCGGCGGCAAGACCTGAAGAGAAGCTCATTGCGAATCTTCCGCCTTCTAAAGAAGCAAGGGCTTCCTGCAAAGCTGACCTTGTTGGGTTAGCAGCGCGGTTGTATTCAAAGCCATTACGAAGATTACCGACTCCATCCTGCTTATGGGTGGTGGTCATGTGTATAGGTGGAATTACCCCGCCGGTGCGGTCATCTGGGTTTTGGGCTACGTGAATAGCTCTTGTTTCAAATTCAGACATCTCTTAAGCCTAGACTCTCTTTGGTCCGTGTTTCTAAGAGCAATTCATTAATAGTTTTGGACCTTTCATCAAGCCACTGCGATAGTTCTCTGCAACCCGCGAGTAATAGGGCTTGCGCCCCTTCTTCAGCCCTCAAAGCCGGCTTTTTGAAGTGTTTTAGCCATTCAGAACAAGCTTGGGAAAACTGCGTCTCATACCTAATTGCTAGTTGCAAAAGGTACATATCTGGGTGAATGACCTTGACGGCAAATCTCTCAAAAGAATCCTTCGGGAAGTCAACAGTGTTGAAAGTTAGTAATACTTCTGAGCGACTGTGTATTGCGGCTGCTAAAACGTGCTCATCGGCCTGATCTTTGCATCCTAAATCTCCTGACAAGTGGGAATAACCGCTCACTAGGGAACCAGGAAAGTATCTACTCAAAGAACGCAGTCTAGCTCTCACAGAGGTTGATCTCTGAGGAAATCTTCGATTTACGCTTCGGATAGTTTCTACAATTATTTCCCGACTCCATCGAGGCTGAAGAAGCCCTGCATCGGCCAATGAAAGCAGCAGACTTCTAAGGTATAGCTTGTGTAAGCAATTAGAATCAATCAAAACTTTATCGGCGGGCATTTTTCACCGGGTCAAAGCCTTCTAGCCTGCCCAGTTCGTAATCTTCTAATGCCAAGTCGTCCAAAAATTTCTTTCGTTCTGCCTTAATTTTGTTCTCCAATCGGATTACGTCAGAGAATTGAATTTTGCGATGTTTTCCTACCAGAGACATTGGAATTTTGTATTCATCAAGCAATTTGATCAGGGTCGGACGAGAGTATCCCAAATAATCAGCGGCCTGTTGCGTAGTGAGATTCTCACTCGTTCCAATTATTTGAATTTCAGATCCATCTTTTGCTTTCTCAGCTATGCTGACCAGAATTGAGGCAAATTCGCTTGGCAGTTGAAATCTTGACCCATTGATCTCTAACCTGACAACACTTTTACTCCTCGAAGACACAATTAAAGTGCTAATTTCCTCAAGAGATCGAATCAGCTTGGCGCTTAGTTTGACTGGCTTGTTCATGCTTGAAATATTATTCGAAATATTCGAAAAGTCAACATCAATGTTTTTTATCATGTGGGGAGAATAACTCTTCCCTCTGACACGCGATTAATGTAAGTGGTCAATTGTAAGTAGCGCTAAAACTTCACCTTCGCGCAAAACTAAAGCACAATCATTGGTTGCCAAAACTTCTCTAGCGGTTTCGATTGTGTCGGTATAGCCAAGTAATACTGGCTTTGGTTCAAGATGATCAGAAACAAGATCTGCAGGGTTAGCAGTCAAAAGATTAGACCTTCTGACTACACCCATAACTGCTCCTTGTCTCAGAGGCGCAACCGCATCTGCAACTACGAGCAGTTCAGTTTCCTTGGCTAACGTCTCTGCAACGGTGTTGTTCATACCAATCTGAACCAACTCCGGGTTCTCAACAGTTCCATTAACTAGGTCTTCAACTGCTGTGTCCAAACGCGGCATGAAACCATAGGTTCGCATCCAGCCATCGTTGAAAGCTTTACCTAAGTAACCTCTACCGCCATCAGGCAGGATAACTACCACGACTGCTTCCTTAGGTAAATCCTTAGCAACTTGTAAAGCAGCTGATACCGCCAAACCACAGGATGGTCCAACTAAAAGACCTTCTTCTTTTGCCAATCTTCTTGCCATCATCAAAGATTCAAGATCTGGAATTGATACGAAACGGTCTACAACTGTTGAATTGAATGCTTCAGGTAAAAAGTCTTCAGACCTACCAACACCTTCAACGAGGTAAGGTTTACCCTTTCCCGCTGAATAGACCGAACCAATAGGATCGCAACCTATTACTTGAACTTTTCCATTGCTTATTTCTTTTAGGTATTTACCAGTTCCAGAAACAGTTCCACCGGTACCTACGCCAATTACAACATGTGTAACTTGTCCTTCAGTATCGCGCCAGATTTCTGGACCAGTGCTGGCATAGTGAGCTGCTGGGCCGTTTTGATTACTGTATTGATCTGGCTTGAAAGCACCAGGAATTTCTTTGGCTAGCCGATCAGATACTGAATAGTAACTTCTTGGATCTTCATGAGCAACGTTAGATGGACAAACTACGACTTCAGCACCATAAGCCTTCAGAGTATTGATCTTGTCTAAGGCAACCTTGTCTGGAAGTACAAAAATACATTTATAGCCACGAGCTTGAGCAACTAGCGCTAAACCAACACCGGTATTACCCGAAGTGGGTTCAACAATAGTTCC
>Ga0214917_10000485_pt1 | contig 52216 bp, 43 predicted proteins | sample LL_1208_BB_MetaG_FD_177983 | JGI IMG/M metagenome (GOLD analysis project Ga0214917, IMG submission 177983) | Freshwater microbial communities from Lake Lanier, Atlanta, Georgia, United States - LL_1208_BB | ecosystem: Environmental > Aquatic > Freshwater > Lake | place: USA: Georgia | collected... | reverse complement strand
ATTGAAAAGAAGAGAGTTTAACGCACCCTTGCCGTCATTTTCCCTTGGGAATTAAGTGCCGTCAGAATCGCTTGGGGATTACACTTTTTGTCTAAAATTACATAGTTTATTCACAATTCCACAACAGATCTGAAATAGACTCAAAGCATCAGAACCCATATGGGGCTGGTGGGGGTTTCTATGAGTCTGTGGAAAAATCGGTCGACTCTCGCTGTGGCGTTAGTAGCCGCCACCGGATTTTTGGGCGGCTGTTTAGACTCAATGCGGGGCGCCCTGGGCTCTCCCTGCTCTGCCATTGGAGGATGTAAAGCCGGCAGCACTGGCGCTTCGGGGAATGGGGGCAGCCTTTCGCCCCAAGCCCCCAAAAAAAGCCCGTTCAAGTTAACTCTGAAAAGTTATTGGGATAGTGATACTGGAAAGACAAATCCGACAGATTGGGCTTCGTCTCTTAAATTAGTAGCTACGGGCACGGAGGCCACCCTCAGTACTGAAGATTGTGTCATCCCGGAAGGAACCCTGCCAGCGCCTTACGTTTCTCAGACCCAGACTGTACCCCCTAACGTGGCATCGGAAAGGTTTGCAGTGAATGATCATGCGGGGGTCAGAGTTTGTGCAGTGGAAATCCCTGAGACCCAGCTGTATTTCAGCTCACTCGAGTTCACAGTAGAGACTCCAGCTAACCACCAGTGTGACGTAGTTTATTTTGATCCCTACTATTATTTATTTTCACGGTCACTCAAAGCCCAGCCACCTTGGTTAAACGCTCCGATTGATTGCGCAACCTTAAATGGAGGTTTTCCAGCCAAGGGGTGTTATAGCGGGCCTGCCACTGAATTCTTTACAAATTTTCCATTTATCAACACAGAAGCCAATTCAATTCAAAATAAAGCTCCTGTTTTCAAAAAGTCGTGGACAATCAACCCTGCGTTTAAGAGCTTGAACGGGTCTTTTACTTATGGAAATCGCTGGACTTCCTTTCAGCCTGACAGACTAGGCTCTCCTGAAATTCCGTCCAATTTCGATGTTAATGATCATCGAGCAAACGCCTCGGTGGTCGCCCAGCCTCATGACTGGAGGTTCATGTGTGTGAAAACGGGATCCAACTTGAATTATCGGTATATTGTTCGAATTATTCCCATAAAAGACAACCCGTATTACGGTTTTGTCTACCCCAAGATCGGGTGGCACGATGATAATGGAAACGATGCGGGTCAAGCGCCCGAATTTATTTTTACTCCCAACAGAGGTCCAATTGATGGGGGGACTAAACTGACATTTCAAAGGGCCGATAACCTTGCTCTGATACCCCTATCTCCTTCTTCCGCAGTGATTCTTGGAAACTTGATTGATGGCGATGGTTTTTATGCACAATCTGCGAAGTACCTCTGTGAGTATGATGCAAAAGACAGAAGCTTCTGCAAAACTCCTCAAATAGATCTCGTGGACTCTGGTTTAAAAAATGTTTACTTCTCCAACGTTGCTTCGAAAGTGCGCAAGGCAAAACCACCCACTAACTCTACTTTTACTTATGACCTTCTCGATACCACTGGAATTGGCCCCCCTAATGGGCCCATGGCAGGTGGAACCACTGTAACGATTTCTGGGCAAGGGATTGCCAAGGACGCCACCATCAAAATTGGCGGGGTAGCCTGCGCTGTTCAGGACGTCGACGTGGACTGGGCTAATGATGGGACCTCAATCAAGTGCAAGACGGGTGCAAGCACAGCGGCGGGTGTCGTTGATGTTGAAGTGAAAAACCCTACGACCAAACAAGTGGATAAGCTCGTCGGCGGCTTCACTTACAATTAAGACCCTGTTCTTTTTTTAGACACTTGGATAGTCAAAAACAAAGACAGGGGTTTGGTCTAAACTCTTGTGATTCTAAATAAAAAAAATCCCTGGGGGAGAGATCTTTTCCTGACTGTCTAGCCTCGCACAATTTAAAAGACCTTTTCAAAATCCCGCTCACTGATTGAATACATCTCTTCTGAGCGCAAACTCCCACACCACTCTTCCTTGGCAGCCGTTTTGCAACTTCAATGCGTGCATCATAGGGTTTCGGGCTCATCGTGTAGTTTTAGTTTATGGCGATGGAGAAAATAATGAAGGGTAAGATTCGAGAAACAGTAAATAGATGGTGGGTTTTAGCTCTCGTAGCTACTTTGGCTTTATCTCTTACAAGCTGCGGGAAGAAACGATCAAGCTGGCTGACCAGCGGAGGCCTTGAGTGCCAAGGCACCATGGGTGACTTTGCAGTTTCCACTTTGGCTTATGGAAATCAAGGGCTGTATCAAGTCCGATTGGTAGTTTTTCAACCTGATCAAGAGTTCGATGAAGTCTCTGTGACCCTCGTCAATAGCGACACAGGAGCTTATCGAACTTTGATCAATGGCTTGGCTCTTCAAAGCAACCAAGAAATGGTTGTGGGCCTTATCACTCAAAGTGAACTGGTTAAATATGACACTCTTTCAGTGACCCCTGCTTTTTCCAGTGGCACTTGGGCGCAACAAGTAGCAGACAAAGCGACAGACTGTGATCTTCCCTATCCAGCGAATTAATCCCCGGATGCTTGGCTTTCTTTCTTGGGATTTGGAGCCACAGTGCGGATAAAGAGCTCTTCCAATTGCTTGGGGTCCGCTTTCGAAGGGGCCTCACTCATCAAGCAGCTGGCTTTTTGTGTTTTGGGAAAAGCAATGACGTCTCGGATGGCATCACACCCGGCTAAAAGCATGGCAATTCGATCCACTCCAAGGGCAATCCCTCCGTGGGGAGGCGTCCCGAATTGTAGAGCTCGTAAAAAGAAGCCGAACTTTCTCTGAGCTTCTTCTTCTGTAATCCCCAATTTTTGAAACATCCGTGCCTGAACGGCAGAGTCGTAGATTCTCAAGCTTCCGCCCCCAATCTCAAATCCATTCCAGACCAGATCGTAAGCACACGCCCGGATTCGAGCAGTGGAAGCATCATCTTCTTTGCTCATAAACAGTTCCAAATCCTCCGGGTGAGGCCTTGTGAACGGGTGATGAGCTGCATAGAACCGCTTGTCTTCTTCGTTGTACTCAAACAGCGGAAAATCCGTGACCCAAGCAAACCGGTCTTTGGTTTTGTCTGTGTATCCAAACCGCTCTCCATACTCCAAGCGGAGAGCACTTAGAGCATTGTTTACAACGGTGCTCTTTGCGCAAATTAGAAAAACCATGGCGCTTTGTTTGAAAGGCAACTTGGATTCGATTTCCTTCTTCAGGGATTCATCAAAAAATTTGGCTTGTGGAGATTGCCAGTCGCCCGGAGATTTGATGCGGATCCAAGTAATCCCTTTGGCTCCAAAGGGACTGACTTTTTTTGGAAGTGCATCCAATTCGCTTCTGGAAAGGGGTTCTTTTTCTTCGAAACAGAGTGCTTTCAGAATGGAGCCCTGACCGAGTGCTGTTTGATATACTTGGAAGGAACTTTTTTTGCCCTGCTCGGTTAAATCCACCAAGGTCAGGGAATTTCTCAGATCCGGTTTGTCACTTCCGTAGAGTTCCATTGCTTTTGGATAGGGAATTCTTTCGAAAGGAACTTGAAGATCTTTGCCCAAAACAGTTTTAAAAACTTTGGCCATGAGTTTTTCGTGAATGTCGTAAATATCTTCTTCGGTGACAAAAGACATTTCCACATCCACTTGTGTGAACTCAGGCTGCCGATCCGCTCTCAAATCCTCATCACGAAAACAACGGGCTATTTGCACGTATCTCTCCATTCCGGAAATCATGCAAAGCTGTTTTAAAGTTTGGGGAGACTGTGGCAGTGCGTAGAACATGCCAGGGTGAACCCGGCTGGGGACCAGATAATCTCTTGCTCCCTCGGGAGTGGTTTTGTAAAGAATGGGTGTTTCAATTTCCCAGAACCCATTCTCAAAATAAAATTCTCTCGCTGTCCGGATGAATTCGTGTCGAATCCTCAAATTGTTTTGTAGTTTTGGTTTTCGAAGTTCCAAGTAGCGATAAGTCAGTCTCAGTTGCTCATCCACTTCTCCTGCCGAGGGAGAATCTTCGTGGAGCGAAAAAGGCAGTTGCTGGGAGCGGCTCAATATTTCCAATTCATGGACGATAACTTCAATTTCCCCGGTCTCCAGATTCGAGTTTTTCATCCCTTCCGGTCGATTTCTGATTTTTCCTTTCACAGCAATCACAAATTCCTGCCTAAGAGTGTTGGCATCTGGAATTGCAGTAGAAGAAGGATCAAAAACAACTTGAACGATCCCCGAGCGATCCCGCAAATCGATAAAGACAACTCCCCCGTGGTCCCGCCACCGGTCCACCCAACCGCAAAGGCCCACTTCTGAATGGAGTTGATTCTTGTTTAATTCACCACAACGATGAGTTCTTTTAATTTTCACGTTTCACCTTGCTGAGTAGAGTGTCGAAAATGCCCTCAAGAGGAATCTCCACTTGGGTTTGAGCGGCCATGTCTTTCAAAAGAGCGGTATTTTTATTGATTTCATCTTCACCCAGAATCAGAGTGAAGCGGCATTGAATCCGATTGGCCTGTTTCAGTTGAGACTTCAAACTTCTTCCCGGGTCATAAGCGGTTTCAGTCCAAAAACCGGAACGGCGCAATTGTATGGCCAGTGGAAAAAGGACATCCAAAGCTTTTTCGCCGAGTGGAGCCAAATAAAGATCCGGAAAATCAGTCTGTTTCGGAAAAGCGTTCTTGGCTTCAAGAGCGATTACCAAGCGTTCCATTCCCAGCGCAAAGCCGACTGCAGGGAAAGGCTTTTCTCCGAAGCGATCCGCCAATTGATCGTAACGTCCCCCACCTCCCAAAGCACTTTGAGCGCCGAGGAGCGATGAAGTGAATTCAAAAGCTGTGCTTGAATAATAATCCAACCCTCTGACAATTGAGGGATCATCAATAAAGCTAATCTGAGCTTCTGTAAGCCTCTTTTGTAGTCGCAAGTGGTGGGTCTTGCATTTTTCACAAAGACAACTGGAAAGCTTTGGAGCTTGTTCGCTGATTTGACGACAGGATTCTCTCTTGCAATCGAGAATTCGAAGAGGCGCCCGATCGAAACGCTTTTGGCATTGTTCACAAAGGTTTGAAAGCTGGGGCTTTAAAAACTGAGTCAGAGTATCCTTCATGATTGGCCGGCAGCTCAGGCAACCTAAAGAGTTGATGCGAACTTCGTATTCGGTAATCCCCAGTTTTTTATAAATCGCATCTAAAAGGGCTATGACGTCAGCATCAGCTTCCGGAGAGGGATCATTGATGAATTCTGCACCGAATTGATGAAATTGCCGGAGTCTCCCTTTTTGAGGGCGTTCATGGCGAAACATGGGGAGATAATAAAAATATTTCTGTGTGGCCAAATCGCGGTGCAATTGGTGCTCCAAAACTGCGCGCATAAATCCAGCAGTGCCTTCCGGACGGAGCACCAAAGACTCATTCTCTTTTGTCACTTGATACATTTGCTTTTCTACGATGTCGGTTTCATCGCCAACGGTCTTACTGAAAACTTCAACCTGTTCCAGGACGGGAGTGCGGATTTCCTGATAACCAAAATCCTCAAATACCGATCGGACTTGTTCTTCAATCCAGTGCCATTTGGCCATTTCCACGCCGTAGAGGTCGTGCATTCCGCGGACAGCTTTCAAAATTCCTCCAAAAGTCGAAGAATACCATTGAAATCAATTAGATCCCATCAGCCATGGCATTGATTAAAGGGAGAGCCTCTGTCAATATTTGGGGTGACCACCCAACTAATTGAAACTATTAGGTAAAAACCACAAAAACGGTCGGGCGTATTCTTTCTGTCTAAAAACCTGACAAAGGCCAGAGTTCCCTTAGCTGAGAAGTCCAGCTTTAGGAAGGGCATCCGGGTTGCACTGAAAGAGCCCAACACACTATGAAACCGCAACTTGTACCCGCAACTCTGTTTCTCCTGAGCTTTCTTCTTTCGAGCTGTGGCATGCGCCGCTCTCAAACAAACAGTGCGCCCATCAATTTAGGTGCTTTCGATTTTCAAGCTTTGCAAAATATCAGGCTCGACCGGTTTTTTGAGGGGCCTCAAGCTTATTTGGTTATCCCCAATCCTATCGATTCCACTCAACTGAGAGCTTTTGATTTTTCGCAAGCAGCTTTTCAAAGAGCGCAAAGCGGGGTCGGCTTGCCGGGTCTGCAAAGCGGTTCTTCTCTGGATAATTCTTTTTTAAAAGTCCGGGTTCATCACCGGTTTGACAGCGCAGATCAGCTTGTCCGGCCTCAGGATCTTTCTTCAGCTTCTTTGAACATTCAAGACCCGAAATATTCCCAAGTGATGGCTTACCATGCACTTACTTCTGTTTCGGATTATGTGAAGGCCTTGGGTTTTACGATTGATAAATCTCGGGAGCTTTACGTAATGGTTAGATCCAATTCGGATCCCGAACAAGCGGGTCCGACTGAAACCAGCAAAGAAATCAATGCCTACTATGCTCATAATACCTACCAACCGCAAAAGCCAAGATTCATCCAACTCTTTGGAGATGTTGCTTATCCTTTGGGAGCGGATCGAGATGTCTACTGGCATGAATTCGGTCACCACTTCAATGAAAGCATCACAGCAAGTCGGGGAATCGATGATGCTGGAGAAAAAGGGGCTCTTTTCACCGAAGGCAGTGCTCTGCATGAATGCCTTGCGGATTACTTGAGTGAGTCAGCTTCTCGAAAAGGTTACATCGGAAGGTGGGCTGCTCGAAATCTTCCTGAAATCAAGCCCGGCAATCCCTTGAGATCGGCTCTCTCCTTAAACGATTCGAAAAATTATTTCCCCTTTGTTTCAGCTTATCAATCCTCTTCGGGAGCCCCCGAAAAATATGATGTGGCGGAATGGTGCACACGGGTTCTGTGGGATATTCGAAGCCAGTTTGAGAACGAAAACAAGGAAACAGGCGCCTTCCTATCCGATCGCACTGTCTTCGCGGCGGTTGGAATTTTGCCCAAAAACGCTTCTCTGACGGACTTCAAAAATGCACTGGTTGAAGCGGACCGGTCATTGAACGGAGGCACGCACGCAAATTTCATCCCTTCAGCATTCTCGAGAAGGGGTTTTCTGGGAAAAGGGTCCTCTTTGAACCAGCCTTTAAGACTGCAGATCAACCCAGTTGGTTTCAGGGAATATAACAATCAAACCTACATGGTCCCGGCAAATAGCTCAGCGGATGAGATTGTGTTTGCATTGGCAATAACCAATCCCAATTCGAGTGCTGCCAGAAATGTCCGGTTGCAAATAGTGTCTTCAGATCCCGCTGTCATTCCTTATGTGGAAATGCAAGGGTTTGGAGATCTCGCTGCTAGTTCGACCATCCGATTGAGCGGAAGTAAATATGACGACTATCTGGGTTCAGTTTCCTTGGCTCTGGATAGACGGTATGCCTCGGGAAGAAGTCGCATTCGATTCGTTTTGAAAGTGGTTTCCGAAAATGCTCCGGAGACCGCCCTAACGGTGGAGCTCAGCTTATGAAAAAGTCTTGGCTTCTCATTCCAATTCTTTTCTTCTGGTTTTTTAATCAAAAAGAATCAAGCATGAGCATTCGTCCCGTGAGAGAAGAAAAGCGCATGGAGGTCCTTTCTGTAAAAGCTACCCAACAAACTGGGCCAAAATTTGAAACAATCAAGCAGTTAAAGACTCAGGAGTATCACGAAGTCCAACGGGAGAGCTTTGATTCCCCTTTGGGAAAAACCATAGTCTACTCTTTTTCGCAAGAAGGTATCCCCATCGTGGGCATGGCCATCCGGATGAGACAGGAGAGCAATGGGACTCTGGTCGAAGAAGAAAACACCTATCGTCCGATTCCGAAAATTCCAGTCAATAGACAAGTCTTGGAAGAGCAAGCCAATCAGATAAAGGAAACCTCGAGCCGGTATGATCTTTCCTCGCTTTCACCGGAATCTCTGGTGATTTTGATTCGAGAGGGAATCGATGAGGGCGAACTTGCTTTTACTGCCACAAGCACAGACAAATTGAGGTCCAATCATCCAGTTCAAGTGGTTGTCAGAGCGGATGATGGAAAAATTCTGCGTAAAAGCTTTTCAAGAAAAGAATTTTAGTTTCAAAAAAACAAGCCCCTTGCGCTCCACTTAAAAGTTTTGGAGACGCAAGGGGCTTTGATCTCACACAGCCAAAATGGCGTGGAGGAAACTTATTTCAAAGCGATGACATCCTTTGGAATTTCAGCAGGTGTCGAATTGATATCGCTGAAAACCCGGATCTCAATGGCTTCTTTGGCTACTTTCTCATCAGCTAAGTGCTGCTGGTTGGTTTGAAACGCCACATCCGTTCTGCAGACGTAGGAACGGTTGAATTGAGACAGCCGTGCAACATCAAAACGGCAAGGAAGAATCTTTTTACCTTTTCGAACCATTGTCAGCTCAAAAGAGAACCCATCTTTCTGAATGTGGGAAAAAGGGATTTCAAAAGTTCTATTAATTTCCTGGGATTGGTTGTTTCCAATGGACCAATAGTGTCCCCCTTCCGGTAAATCCACTTTATGTCCACCCGGAAAGGAGATTTCCAATTTTACGTTGGAAATTGGCTTTGACGGGATTCCGTTGTTTTCCAAATTATATTTTTTGATGGTGACAAAGGTTCTGTAAGGTTTGGTGATTATCGGTTCTGCCACAGTTTCTGTCTCTGGAAGGCCTTGAGTCGAATAAAGAGCCAATCCGAGTGACAGTACCAACGAAGTTTTCCTAAAGGTCATGAATTTTCTCCCCCTCATACTTTACGATCAGGGCCATTCGATAAATCGAAAGGCCAGCCGGGATTCGAATTAGCAAGCGGTGTACCAGTCGTATTCTTGTTGTCTGCGCTTTCCAGATTGGCCGAGGTAACACAATTTGCGGCCCTCGGCTCTCCGAAGTGACATTTTTGGGGCGCTAAAGCGAAAAAGTGATTAAAACTCAGGCGAATACAGGGTGTCTACAGATGGCACGGCTATTGTAATTCCTGTCCCCCGGGGAAAAGGGGGGGCAATGGGCTCAAGAAGAAAACATTTCAAAAAATTTATTTCAGTGACTACGATTTTATTGGGAATCGTTTCATTATCCAAAACCGGATACGCTACCAGTTCCTTTCCATTGGTAAGAACGGTTAGAGACTCTTCTGATATTTTAAAGAACTACCAGCCCTATTTTGATTTCGTGGTTCAGATTGGAAATCAAGTGGATTCCACCAGCACTCGAAAAATGGTTGCCAGTTTCGTTGAGCTTAAAAAGAGAAACCCTGAAGCGGCTGCCCGGTTTTTAAAGGGCCTTCGATTTGAAATGATGGATAAGGCCGAACGAATGGGCAGACGGCAAGATGGTTTAACTGCCTCAAACCCCGAACTTCAAAAGTGGGTGGGAAGATTCATCAGAGATTGGGCTCGTGAGGCCGATGAACATTTGTATCGAGTTTATAGCTCTCAAATTGCCAAGAAATAGCTCACTCTGCTATTTTTAGCGGGCCTATGGCCTATTCCATTTCGCTCATTCATGAAGCCCGCTTTCCTGTCCAGAAATATGGGGGGACTGAACGGGTAGTTTGGTGGCTTGCAAAAGGCCTTTCTGAATTGGGCCACCAAGTTAATTTGGTTTCTCTCTCCGGTTCCTCTTGCCCCTTTGCCAAAGTTTACGAAATTGCCGGTCCCCGACCCAAAGCGGATCTGGAACATTTTTTTAGTACCCCTACTTTTGAGCCGTCGACCCCTTACCTCGTCACGATTGAAGGAAATGCGAAAGCAGGAGAAACCTTTCTCCCAAACACTGTTTTTGTGAGCCAGAACCATGCTCGACGCCATGGAAGCAATGCCTATGTGTATAACGGGCTTGATCCCAGTGACTATGTTTTTGAAGAGGACAAAAAGGGCGAGCTCTTGTTTTTAGCCAAAGCTTCTTGGGCTGTTAAAAATGTCGCAGGTGCCATTCGAATTGCCCGGTTGTCAGGAAAGAAACTGAATATTGTTGGGGGAAGCCGTTGGTGGTGCCCTGTTTGGAGAGGGGTTCACTGGAGAGGCATGTTGGGAGGAGGGGAGAAAGCCAACTGGATCGCAAAGTCTCAGGGCCTTCTCTTTCCGGTTCTTTGGAACGAACCCTTTGGCATTGCAGTGACTGAAGCATTGGTTTCGGGAACTCCGGTTTTGGCTACCCCGTTCGGTTCGCTCCCGGAACTCATCCATTCTGAAGTGGGCCGAATTTGCAAAAATTATGGTGAGTTTGTTGAGGGTGTAAAAAGTCTGGGGGCCTTCAAAGCGAAAGATTGTCGTGACTGGGCTCTGTCCCGGTTTCACTACTTGGACATGGCCAAGAAATATGTCGAAAAGTATGAAACTGTTTTGGCTGGAAAAAAATTGAACCCTGTTTCACCGAGGGCCCCTATTCAAATTGAAAAAGTCCCTTTTGAGTTTACTTAAGATTTAGAAAAGTAGAGGTTCGCAAAGCCGGCTTTCCAGGAGTTCCCCATCGGGAGACCAGACGCCCTCTGTCAGGTAAGAGAGGACTTTGCGTTCCAGGCGCTTGGAAACTTCATTGTAAATTTTACAAGCCAAAATGGGGCCAGCATAAAGATGGACGCTGACTGCTGGTCGGGGAGAAGCGTTTGTAATGGCGTGCATACCCACTTCATCATCTATATAAACTTGAGAGCCACTCTTGATGGTTTCAGCCGGGCCTAGAGGTTTGAGTTTAGGAGAATCCGAAGCAGGGCTTTCGTAGTTTTTAAAAGTCAGCTCTCCTGATTCAACCAGCATCCAGCACCGCTGACTTGCATGGTCGTGGATGGGGGTTCGGTGGCCGGGAAGCCAAGTCAGAATCGCCAACTCAAAAAACTCATTTCGATAAACAAGATTCCGCCCGTAGGTATCATCCCGAAAATGGATAAAGGGCAAAAAAGTATCTTCAACGAAACAATGGGACTTCAAAAAAGAATCGACTTTATTGGATTTAAAGTCTTTTGAACGCAATGGGGTGAGAAATTCCAAGAAGTCTGAAACAGTGATTGGAGTCATTGATTTAAAAATCTTAACATGGCCTCAAGGAGTTCACAATGCGGGGTTGCTAATGGCTTTCTTTTTGCCTAGACTTGGGGAGTTAAAAAAAATGAAGGAGTTCATTATGGCAAGCGTTCAAGATCGAGGCTACAACAAGCAGCTTTTGGTTCTTCCCTTTGATCATCGAGGCTCATTTCAGGAAAAGCTTTTTGGAATCAAAGGCAAACCCACTCCCGAAGAAACCAAAATGATTGCCTCCTATAAAACAATTATTTACGAAGGTTTTGAAAAAGCCGTCCGAAGCGGTCTTCCCAAAGATATCATGGGGATTTTGGTGGACGAGCAGTTTGGTTCCGAAGTCATCCAGAGAGCCAAAGCCTCCGGGTTTTCAGTTTCTGTTCCCGCTGAAAAAAGTGGGCAGGATGAATTTGATTTTGAGTATTCGGACTATCAATCCCATATTGAGAAAACAAATCCGGATTTGGTGAAAGTACTGGTTCGATACAATCCTGAAGGGGACAAAGAAATGAATTGTCGCCAAGCGGGACGATTGGCTGAATTGAGCCGTTTCTTGGAGAAAACCAATAGAAAGTTCATGTTCGAGTTGCTGGTGCCTGCGACTTCTGCACAGTTGGATCAGTGTAAAGGAGATAAAAAAGTATTTGATACGGAAATGAGACCCTCTCTGATGGTTCGGGCAATCCATGAACTGCAAAAAACGGGTATCGAACCCGATGTGTGGAAGCTGGAGGGGCTCGATAGAACGGAAGATTTTGTCAAGGTTTGCCAAGCTGCCCGCGAAGGTGGCCGCGATAAAGTGGGCTGCATTGTTTTGGGGCGTGGCGAGAGCAGTGAAAAAGTTCGGGAGTGGCTTCAAGCTGGAGTGAATGTAAAAGGAGTGATTGGATTTGCAGTGGGCCGGACCGTGTTTTGGGAGCCTCTGAAAGCTTTCAAAGAAGGAAAAGTTTCCAGAGAACAAGCCTCTGAGCAAATTGCCAAAAACTACTCTGGGTTTTGCAGGATGTGGTTGGAAGCTCGAAAATGAAGCGTCTAGCTTGTCTGAGTATTTTTTGCAGCGCTGTTTGGTTCAGTCAGGGGAGCTTTGCAGATTCCGAGCTGCAAACGTGGACTCAGCTCAACCAGACTTTTCCAATCAGTGGGCCAGTCAAATTATTTGCGGAAGTTCAGCCACGAATCTCTTTAACTAAAAGTTCTTTGGCAGTACTGCTAACCCGGTTTGCGGCTCTCTACGAATTAAATTCAAGCTGGGTCTTGGGAGCTGGGTTTTTATGGCAGCCCACTTATTTGCCTTCTTTTGTTGATGAGACTCGGATGTTTACCCAACTCACTTATACAGCAGGTGGGGGGTCTGAAGTTCAATGGATCCACCGTCTCAGAGTGGAGGATAGAAATCTAAGCAATACCAGCGATGCTGCTTTTAGATTCCGTTACCAAATTCGGACTCTGCACCCTTGGTTCTCGGATCCTGGTTTGCGCGGCCTTATCGCCAATGAACTTTTTGTAAATGTGAATACCACGGAGCCTGCGGGGCCCAAATCGGGTTTTGATCAGAATCGATTGTTTTTGGGATTGAATTACCAATGGGCAAAAGGCATTCATTCTGACTTTGCTTATCTGTTTAATTATGTGTGGCGGCCGCGCTCAACGGACGATCGAATAAACCATGTTCTTTTTTATGCGTTGAACGCCAGCTTTTAGAAGCCCAAGCCTTTGAGAAAAGCATCGGGTGAGGGTTCTCTCCCGAGAAAGCCACGGATTAAATCCCCAGGAGGCTTTTCCCCTCCAGGTTCCAAAATCCATTTTCGATAGTCTTCTCCCGTCTTTGAGTTAAGAAGCCCCTCTTTCTCAAAGCGGGTAAACATATCTTGGGCAAAAACCTCAGCCCACAAGTATCCGTAGTAACCGGCATCATACCCTCCCATGAGGTGCCCAAAGCTAGCTTGAGGAAGGGTGTTTGGGAGAATGGGAATTCCAAGAGTTTCAGCCATCCGTTTTGAATAGGTTTCCGTGGAATTCACATTTTTTTGAGTGTGAAAATCAAAATCAATCAGGCCAAATGAAACCTGTCGAAGGTTGTGCAAGCCTTGGTTCAGATTTTTTGCAGCCAGCATTTTATCAATCAATTCTTCTGGGAGTTTCTGTTCTGGGTGGCGGTAGTGCCCGCTCAAACTCTTCAACATTTCTTTGTCCCAAACCCAATTTTCAAACATCTGGGAGGGGGCCTCAACAAAATCGGTTTTCACTCCGGTTCCTGAAAAAGAGGGGTATTCAGCCCGAGTCAGAATCTGGTGCATAATATGCCCAAATTCGTGAAAAAGAGTTTCCACTTCACTGTGAAGCAACAAAGAGGGCTTCTCCCCATTGGGGCCACTGAAGTTGGAAACAATGGAGGAAAAGGGAATTTGATATTCCCCATTGGGCAGCCGATAACCTGAGATCAAAGTGAAAGCGGCTGCATGGTTGTATTTTCCCTCTCTGGGAAACAAATCCATGAAAAAGTGCGATACTAGGGCATTGCCCTTCCAGACTTCAAACTTGTGGACCGAAGGGTGCCATACGTTCGCTTTTGCATCTCGTTTAAAAGTGACTCCCAAAACCTTTTCAAAGATTTGAAACATGCCTCTGAGGACCGTCTCCAAAGGGAAATATTCCTGAACTTGGAGGGGATCAAAATCATATTTTCTTTTCAGAAGCTGGTTATGAAGAAATCTCCACTCATAAGAAGCGAGCGGAGTGGACTCCCCAAGAAGTTCCTTTTTCAGCTGGAGCAGGGCGTTTCTCTCCCTCTCACCCACTATTTTCAGCTTTTCAGACAAGTCTTTTAGAAAACCCAGGGCCGTTTCCGGTTTCAAAGCCATCCGTCTTGAGAGAACCAGTTCGGCATGGTTCTTAAAGCCAAGCAATTGTGCCAATTCATGGCGTAAAGAAATGGCTTCCTCCAAAAGGTCTTTGTTTTTGTCGCCCCCCCGATTGTTGAAATGAAAACTTACTTTTCGTCGAGCCTCGGAATCCAGTACGTTTTCCATGAAGGGAGTCACATGAGGGTAGGACAACGTGATTTCATATTTCCCATCTTCACTCTTCTTCAGGTTTTCAATGAAAGAATCAGGGAGCCCGGCCAGCTCCTGTTTGGAAAAGTGCAGGGTTGTATGTTCCGATAGAAGGTTCTGAGAAAACTGGGATTCAAGTTCCACGAGGCGCTTCTTCTTTTCGACAAATGCTTTTCTTGATTCGCCGGGGAGCCCTAGCCCATTCTTCTTGAAATTAAACAGGTACTCCTGAATCAAGTCCTCTTGGACCGGAGTTTTGTTCTTGAGAGTTGCTTCAGATTTTTCCACTGCTTTAAACAAATCTTCGCGAGTGAAAATATCCACCATCAACTTTTGAACCTGCATTTCGAGCCCGTCAGCGGCTTTACGAACTTCAGCGTCGGGAGACACGTACTTTAAAAAAAGGGGAATGCTCAGGGAGTTTGAAAAATCGGCAAGGGCGAATTCCAGATCGAAAATCGATTGCTCGTAAGGCTTGGAGGCTATTTCATTTAGCTTGGTGGATAAAACAGAGAACTGTTTTTTTCCAAGATCTTCTATTTCCCGGGGAGAAAAATTGAAATGCAAAGAGGAAATCATTGGTTAATGCAAGCTCTCCAAGTACCGTTCAACATCAATTGCAGCTTGGCACCCGGAAGCGGCCGCTGTAATCGCCTGTCTATAAACAGTGTCCTGAACATCTCCAGCTGCAAAGACTCCTGGAACGCTCGTTCGAGTGGTGGGGCGTTGAGGCAATACAATGTAACCCTTGCCGTCCAACTCGAGCTTGCCTCTAAGGAATGAAGTATTTGGTTCATGCCCAATCGCTACAAAGAACCCCTCGCAGGGGACTTCCGAAACCTGATTCGTTTTTAGGTTTTTGACCTTGCAGCCCGTGACGGCTTCCGTACCCAAGACTTCCAAAACCTCTGTATCCCAAATAAAACTTATCTTGGGATTGCTCTTTGCCCTGTCCTGCATGATTTTTGAGGCTCGTAACGTATCCTTTCGATGGATTACGGTTACCTTCGAAGCAAATCGAGTTAAAAAATTTGCCTCCTCCATTGCAGAGTCTCCTCCACCGACTACGACCAATTTGGCTCCTCTAAAAAAAGCGCCGTCACAAGTCGCACAGCTTGAGACCCCTTTTCCCAGTAATCGTGTTTCGGATTCCAAGCCGAGCCACTTGGTTGCGGCACCCGTGGAAATGATTACTGACTTTGATTCAAAAACATCACTGTCAATCATAACTTTTTTTAGGGTCTTCGAAAAATCAACTTCTGTTGCATTTTTCTGAAGGAATCGGGTACCAAACCGTTCAGCTTGAGCGCGAAACTGAGACATGAGCTCTGGCCCTTGGATCCCTTTGGGAAATCCTGGGAAGTTCTCCACTTCGCTCGTCAACATGAGAAGTCCCCCGGATTGATAGCCTTCAATCATTAACGGGTTCAAATTGGCTCTCGCAGCATAAATCGCAGCTGTATAACCAGCAGGGCCTGAACCAATGATAATGACATTTTCGACTGCCATGGGAATCCTCCAAAATGGAGATTCAGTTTAGTCAGTATAAAACCAGAATTCAACCCGGGGTTTCCAGGGTCTTTTTCCAGATCTCAGACAAGGTTTCTCGGAAAGGGCGAAAGGAGAATTCAGGCCATTGAGCCCTGAATTTGGCAGCAGCTATTTCAAGTCCTTGGAAAGTGTTTTCTCCGGAATCGCGGCTCTCAATTTCGACTTCAAGTTCAGAAAGAGACAGGAGCTCCTGAAGTAATCCCTCCATGGTTGTCTTTTTCGGAGAAGCGATATTGTAAACTTCGAAAGGAGTGCTTTGTTCCTGCTCCATAATGCAGCGGAACGCCCGGGCCACATCCCGATAATCCATAAACTGCCTGAAAGATTGCAGAGGGCCCGTGGAGATTTTTGTCAGTTTCTTTTGTTTGGCTTCTTTCACTTTTCTGGCAAAGTCACTCGCCACAAAGCCCAAGGCTTGTCCCGGCCCGAAACAAGACGACAATCGTACAGTGACTGTCCGGAATCTTTCATCTCCTTTTGCAAGGGTCTTCAAGCATTCTTCTGACAAGTATTTGGAGAATGCGTAAGCACTCTGGGGACGCACAGGGGTTTCCTCCTGAATATCGCCCTGTTGATTCCCGTAGACATGAACCGAACTGGATAGAAGAACTTTCACTTTTCCCGGCAGTTTCTTAAGGCTGTTGACCAAATTCAGGGTTTGTAGAGTGTTCGCAACAAAATATTCCTTCATGGAAATCGCAGTCGATACTTTGGAAAGTCCTGAGAGGTGGTAAATATGGGTTGGCTGTAATTTTTTGAGATGTCTTTCAACCTCTGACTGATCTTCCAAGTTGATGACAGAATGGCTGGTGCCGGGGATTTCCAAATCAGTTCGGGCAATCGAAAAAATCAGCTCCTTGTTCACACCTGCTGATTGGTTTTTTAGAAGCTCCCGAATTAAAGCACACCCTAGAAACCCAGTTGAACCGGTGACCAAGATTCTTTTTTCGGACATGGGCCTTACTTTAACAGACCCATGCCATTTTTACACCTAGACTCAATGCGTTAATTTTAATGCTCTTGGCGAGCGCCATCTAGAATGGTAATCCGTCCTTTTTAAGAGGCTATCATGAAGGTTTTAGTCACAGGGGGAGCCGGGTTTATCGGCTCTCACTTTATCGAGTTTTTTTTACGCCAATACTCAGATTCTCAAATAGTTAATGTGGACTGTCTCACTTATGCAGCCCACCCGGAGACCCCTGCTCGTTTGTTGAAAGCTGGCGGAGGTCGGTATCAATTTTACAAAATGGACATTGGCGACCCATCAGTGGCCCAACTGATTGATGCGCATCAAATTAATGCCATTGTAAATTTTGCGGCTGAAACCCATGTGGATCGGAGTATTTTGGATCCACAGGCTTTTATCAAAACCAATATTTTAGGAACCCAAAATCTTCTGCAGGCTGCCCGAAAATCAGGAAATCTGAGGTTCGTCCATGTTTCAACGGATGAAGTGTATGGTTCTCTTGAGCCTGGAGATCCCACTTTTACAGAACTCACTTCGCTTGATCCCAACTCCCCTTACGCCGCATCTAAAGCGGGAGCTGATCTTTTAGCTCTAGCCAGCCAGCGTACGTATCAACAGGATATTCTAATCACTCGATGTACTAACAACTACGGTCCTTACCAGTTTCCGGAGAAGTTGCTTCCTTTGATTATTGCCAATGCAATGGAGGATAAGCCCATCCCAGTTTACGGAGATGGCAAACAAATCCGGGATTGGATCTATGTCGAAGACCATTGTCGGGGCATTGATGCTGTTTTGCAAAAGGGCAAAACAGGAGAGGTTTATAATATCAGTTCCAGTTTTGAGCTAACCAATCTGGAAATAATTAAGAGGACGTTGAAACTCCTCAAAAAGCCAGAAAGCTTGATTACTTTTGTGGGGGATCGGCCTGCCCATGATCGGCGCTATGGATTGAATCCCGAAAAGATAAAAAAGGAGTTGGGGTGGTCGCCCCGATTTGGTTTGGATGAAGGGTTGGCACTGACTGTTGAGTGGTATCAAAACAATTGGGCGTGGTGGCAAAAAGTTAGGGATAAAGAGTATTACAAGTATTATCAGGCCAACTACCAGCCGAAGAGTTCTACTTCAAGCGAGGTAAGTTCATGAAAGGCGTCATTCTTGCCGGGGGTACTGGTTCTCGTCTTTTTCCACTGACGAAAGTTACCAATAAACACCTTTTGCCTGTTGGCCGAAAGCCTATGATCCTTCACCCTGTCGATAAACTCATCAATGCAGGGATTCGGGATATTGTGGTTGTCACAGGCGTCGAGCACATGGGCGCTGTTGTGAATTTGCTGGGTTCTGGCAAGGACTATGGAGTTCGTTTTGGCTACAAAGTGCAAGATGAGGCCGGGGGAATTTCTCAAGCCCTGGGCTTAGCAGAAGATTTTATTCATGATTCAAAGTTCGTGACTATTCTAGGTGATAATATCTTTTCTGACGATCTTGCTCCCTTTGTGAATGCTTACAATGAGCAAAAAGAAGGGGCTAAAATCATTTTGAAGGAAGTTGCCGACCCCGGAAGATTCGGTGTTGCGGAACTTGAGGGGAACAAAATCGTGAACATTGAGGAAAAACCCAAAGCTCCAAAATCCAAATATGCTGTTACGGGGATATATTTTTATGATCCTTCGGTCTTTGAAGTAGTGAGGGGCTTAAAACCCAGCGGTCGGGGAGAGCTTGAAATCACGGATGTAAATAACTACTACATTAAAAGAGGGACGCTTACTTGTGATTTCTTCAAAGGGTCTTGGACAGATGCGGGCACTTTCAATTCTTTGCACCTTGCCAATCGCCTCATGCTTGAAGAGGACCCTTCTTAAATATGGAAGGTCCAGTTCTGCTTTTGGGAGCTCGGGGGCTTCTGGGAAGCGAAATTAATTCCTCTTTTTCAAGTTTCCTATCAAAGGCGAATTTCTATCCCCAGGATTCAAGCAGCCTCGATCTGACCGACCATAAGACCGTGCTGAAAACCATCAAAAAGATCAATCCGAGCTGGATTATCAACGCTACTGCTTTTGCCAATGTGGATGGAGCTGAAACGGAAAGAAATAAAGCACAGATTTTAAACGCCGAGGTGCCAGAGCAATTGGCGGATCTGGCTTCCGAATTAAAAAGCCGTTTGGTTCATTTCAGTACGGAATATGTTTTTAGTGGGGAAGGGGATAGGCCTTGGTCGGAAACTGACGCTAAGTTGCCTGTTAAACCCAATTGGTACGCTGAAACAAAACTGCGCGGCGAAAATGCGGTCTTGAGGCACCCTGAACATTTGGTTCTCCGGATTCAATGGTTGTACGGGAAGAAAAAAAACCGGTTTGTCTCGATAGGTAATAAAGACCGCTTTACGCCATTAGTCGATCAGTTCGGGGCGCCAACTTGGACCGGAGACGTCGTGACGGCTCTTTCAGCTCTAATGAAACAAAAAGCTTCGGGATTGTTCCATTTTGCTTACGATGATTTTGCTTCTTGGTTCGAAGTGTATGAATTTGTGAAGAGTGAGTTGAATTTGCCGGTCCAATTGGTTCCCACCAGATCTCAAGATCTGGGTTTTCCCGCCCGTCGACCCCTCAATGGCCGGCTTTCGAATGAAAAACTCAAAAAGCAACTGGGTGTGAAGAGTCTTGGAAGTTGGAAGAGTTCTCTGAGGAGATTTTTGCAGCAGGTGCAAATTGATCAAGACTGATGTTCTGATTGTAGGAGCTGGTGCGGTTGGGTTGAGCTGTCTCAATCAAGTCCCTCCGCAACTTTCGAAAATATTGATCGAAAAAAACAGTTCCTTTGGACAAGAAGCATCTTCTCGAAATAGTGAAGTCATCCATAGTGGAATCTATTATCCTCACCACTCTCTTAAAAGTGAACACTGCAAAGTGGGAAGAAATGAATTGTATCGTTTCTGCCAGAGCAATCGGATACCGTACCAGCAATGTGGTAAATACGTTGTTGCGACTGATTCCAAGGAAGAGTTGGAATTGGAGAGGCTGGCAAAGCATTGCGAATGGGAAGTGGTTCCCTTTCAAAGACTCACTGCCGATTGGATCAAGAGAAAACTTTCATTTATTACAGCTTCTTCAGCACTCTATTTTCCCCTGTCCGGAATCTTTGATTCTCATCGATATCTGAAATGTCTCGAAAACAAGGCAAAAGAAAAAGGGGCCACTCTTTCCTATCAAACAGAGTTCATCAGAGTTCTGGATCAAGACCCGTGGAGAGTGGAGGTCAGAGAACGAGAGGAGATTATTCAGATTCAAGCTGAAATCCTGATTAATGCAGCAGGGGGTTCAGCAGCTCGAATATCCAACCAAGTTCTGAACACCGACCAATACGAACACCGATTCTGCCGGGGCCGGTATTTTAAGATCTCCTCTTTCTTTGCGGATCCTTTAAAAGTATTGATCTATCCTGCGCCCGAAAAAGACGGCTTGGGGATCCATTTGACTCCTGATTTGAAAGGGGGGGCCAGGTTTGGGCCGGACGCTGATTGGAGTTCGGAACTGGACTGCGACTGGGAGGCTTTGAAACCAGCCTTTTTGTCTAAAACTTCCAAATACCTACCCGGTCTCAAAGCACAGAATTTACAGCCCGATTTCATTGGTCTGCGACCCAAGCTCTTCGTGAAAGGCCAAGCTTTCCCGGACTTTGTTTTGGAAGCTCATGGCAAGTACATTCATCTTCTCGGAATTGAGTCCCCCGGGCTGACGGCCTCTCTCAGCTTGGGTGCAGAAGTGGGACGAATCGCGGAGAGAATAATGTGATTGATATCATCCAAAAGCTTTTCTAGGATGGCGCCATGGATTCTCTGAAATCTCATCTACAATCCGGCGGTAAGGCAAACCCATTTTGGATTGTTGGCCCCTGTGTGATTGAGGACAGAGACTTGCTCTCAGTGGTTGCAGAGAAATTGAAACAGACATCAGAAAAGCTTCGAATTCCTGTCGTTTTTAAAGCCTCTTTTGATAAAGCCAATCGCACTTCACACGAGAGTTTCAGGGGTTGCGGAATGGATGAAGGTTTGAAGCATCTCCAGTGGGTTAAAAAAGAATTCGAATTACCGGTTTTGACTGATATTCATGAGTCTTGGCAGGCGAAAGCGGCAGCTGAAGTAGTGGATGTTTTGCAAATTCCCGCATTTTTGTGCCGCCAAACGGACTTACTTGAAGCAGCCTGTAAAACCGGAAAACCCGTCAATGTAAAAAAGGGCCAGTTTTTAAGTCCCTCCAATATTTCCCAAATCATCAAAAAGTTGGAAAGTTTCGGTGCTAAACAATTTTGGATTACCGAGCGGGGAGTGAGTTTCGGTTATCAAAGACTCGTAGTTGATTTTTCTGCGTTTCCTCAGATGGAAAAAAGCGGAGCTGATCTGATCTTGGATATAACCCACTCTGTACAATTACCAGGTGGGGATGGCTCCACCACTGGTGGGATTCGAGAAGCCGTTCCTTATTTGGCGAGGGCAGGAGCCGCTGTGGGAGTTTCCGGCTTTTTCGCCGAGACTCATCCAGACCCATCGAAAGCAAAATCGGATGGCCCCAATGCTTGGCCTCTGGATCAACTCGAATCGTTAATGAAAAAAGCACAAGAAATTTCTGCAATTTCCTTTGAAAGGAAAACCCGGTGAATCAAGAGGAAATTATTTCACTTGGGAAAAAAGCTCTGGAAAAAGAAGCTGTCGCTCTTTCCTCTTTTGTGAACTCAATTGATTCCGGATTTGCTCTGGCCTGCGAAAAAATTTTTGCATGTCAGGGGACGGTTTTAATGACCGGGATTGGCAAGTCGGGGCTGATTGCGAGGAAATGGGCTTCCACTTTTGCGAGCACTGGCACGAAGGCCTATTTTATCAACCCTGCGGAGGCCTCCCACGGGGATCTGGGAATTATGCATCCAAAGGATCTTTTGATTTCCCTCAGTTACAGTGGGGAGACAGAAGAACTGGGGACCATCGTCAGACATGCCAAGGATTCCGGTGTGTATCGAATTGCCGTTACTGGCAACAGAGAAAGTTCCCTAGCCAAACAGAGTGATTTGAGTCTGTCTGTCTTCACTACTGAGGAAGTTTGCCCTCTTAATCTGGCACCAACCACATCGACCACTCTGATGGTCGCTTTGGGGGACGCAATCGCTGTAACCTTGATGCAGATCCGGGGATTTACTGAGAGAGATTTTGCAAGACTCCATCCTGGGGGTTCTCTTGGTAGAAAGTTGTGGTTGAAAGTAAAAGACCTCATGCATTCGGGGGATGCCGTTCCAAAAGTGGATCCAGATGAAAACTGGCAGAATATCCTGTTGACCATGACCGAAAAAAGATTGGGATTGGCAGTCGTGATGGAAAACGGCCGCGTGTTGGGAGTGATTACTGACGGGGATCTGAGAAGGTTCATCCAGACCGGAAAAGAGCACGAAAAGGCTACAGCACGAGAAGTCATGACGACTCACCCAAAATTTATTTCGGAGAATGCGCTTGTAGTGGATGCCCGGGAAATTGTCGAAAAAAACTCGGTTCAGCAATTACTGGTTCAAAATCATGAGGGCCAGTTGACCGGAGTGATTCATGTTTATGATCTGCTTAAGAAGAAGGTTCTGTAGTTGAACCGGCCTGCCATTTTTCTTGATAGAGATGGGACCCTGATTGAGGATACCCATTACCCCAGAGACCCTTCAAAGGTTCGCTTGATTCCTGGTGCGATAGAGGCTCTCCGGAAGCTTCAAGGCTTGGGTTTTATGCTTTTTGTTGTGAGCAACCAATCGGGAGTGGGAAGAGGGCTCATTAAAGATTCGGAATTCAGAAAAGTTCATGAGCGGTTTTTCGAATTATTGAAGCAAGAGGGGATTGAGATTCTTGAATGTGCTTATTGTTTTCACAAGCCGGAAGATCTTTGTGGTTGTCGCAAACCTCAAACTGAATTGGTTTTAAAACTTGCAAAAGATTTCTCTGTTGATTTGAAGCGTAGCTTCACGATCGGGGACAAGTGGATCGATGCCCTTTTGGGATTTCGCGTTGGAGCCACTGGCATTTTGCTGGCCTCTCCGGATCCTGGACCGGTCCCGGCAGAACTGAAGTTTACACACAGTCCCACCTTCTCTAACTGGTCTGAAATCTTTCAATTTATCGAAGTACAAAAACCAGGAAAATGACGCAACCGAGAACTCTGGATGCGTGATAAAATTTACACTTATGGCCTTTAGCAAATCGAAGAATTTTTCGCGCCTCATCGAGGCGGTGACTTTTTTTTGCCTTCTCCTGATTCATTTACTTTGTTTACGGCACCTTCAAAAGTTTGATTTCTATGGGGGTGAAGGCCCGAGATGGCTCTCCTTTTTTATTTCCCCCCTGCCTGTTCTCTTTCTTTATTTTCTCCTGAGAGTGTTCGTCCGCCCCGTCTTGGCGGGGACTGTCGTTGCCGGCTTGGAAATCTTATTGAGTTTTGCTCATTTACAGAAATTGTCTCTTTTGAACGAAGCCCTGGTATGGAGCGATATTTCTCAATGGGCAAACTATTCCATCGTTCTTCACTATCTGAGGATCTCGCATTCTTTTCTCATTCTAGGAGTTGGTGTTGCCTGTATTTTCGCAGTCTGGTTGGACAGAAAAGTAAGGCCTCTTTCCAAGCCCGGGCGTCTTGCCTTCCTGCTCTTATCAGGAATTCTCTATCCAAGTGTGTTTTATTCCAGCCTTTCTGAGGGGGAATCTGAATTTGCACGGATTCTAAAACACCATCTTTGGATCAATAAAATTGGTTACTTCGTCCCGGATTGGAAGAAGAACGTAAAGCTCAATGGTTTGCCCTACCATTTGGTCCATACCAGCGGAAGTAGACTTCCAAAATCACCCACAGAAGATCAGCGGGAAGTTTTTATCAAATTGGCGAATCGAAATGTTGCCAGCTTTTTGCGGCCCCGGAAAGTCATCTATGTTCTTTGTGAATCCTGTTGGCACAATCAAAATACTTTTGTGGAAATTTTCAAACCTCTCAGCGAGCGGGGATTTAAAGAGTTTCGCGCCATTTCGCCGGTTTATGGTGGATTCACGGCCAACGCAGCTTTTGAAATGATGACGGGCCTTCCCTCAAGAACCAGCTCATTGAGTGGGGTCATCTATCAAGAATATGCGTTCAAAATGGGAAAAAGAGCCCACGCGCTACCCCGATACATGGCCAAGCTGGGCTACTCCACAATTGCTGTTCACAACCACGACAGAAATTTCTGGCACCGTAATATTATCAATCCCAAATTTGGTTTTGAGAGCTTCATCGGCCTTCAGGATATGAAGCTCAAGAAACCCGCAAACGGCTGGACAGATGATTCCCTTCTGTACGAATCTGCACTCCAAGTGCTGAAAGAAAAAAAAGACGATGCCCTGTTTTTATATTTAACGACGGTTTACAGTCACGGGCCCTATGAGGAACGGGATGATCTGGGCGTTTCTGATTTTAAAAGAAGAATGACTAAAGCCATCCAAGAATTGACGAAGTTTGTCGATCAAGTATCAAAAAGCCACCCAGATGCTTTGATACTGGTTTTCGGAGACCACAAACCCTCCTTAAATCAGTTTTTTTCCAGCTCCGGGATTTTAACCCAAGCTGACTTCGATAACAGGACTTCATGGGACAGAGTGGGGGATGTTCCTGTCTACATCCGTTCTTCTGATCAAGAAAAAACCAATCGACTTGTCAAAGAGGCCTCAGGCCTCCCCTTTTTCTGCGTCACTCAGAAGCTGGATCGTGAATTTCTCCAATCGGGAGTTCCTGCTTTTAACTTCACGGAAGAGAACAAGTTGTGTTCTGACTATCAAAACAAAGGGTACAAATTTTACAAGACCGCCTATCCCGACTGGATTTTTGCACTTTCTATTTTCTCAGATGGGGACACAAAGTCTGCGTTACCCTGAAGCTTGTACTCCTCGGACTTGTAATCGATAACGGTCGAACTTATCCCCTTCCGACTCCAAGACAAACCCACACTTGGTGAAGCACTTGATACTGGCCGTGTTTTCCTTTTTGATTGTAGCAACCAGATCCATTTGCCGTTCAGACAGAAATGCTTGAATGGCTTTAGATAAAAGAGTTTGCGAAAAACCTTTTCCTCGTTGAGTGGGATTTAGGTTGATCGAAACTTCAGCCACATTCTTCACAGGGTCGACGTCGAACCGACATATGCCCACTTTGGCGTTGTCCGCTGCCAAAAGCCCAACATAAAAATACCTGTCTTGGTTCCGAAGCGAGTTTTCAAACCAAAATTTGTGGGAATCCCACGAAACTTCTTCGGACTGAATCGACATTTTCCGGGTGGTTGAATCATTTCTCCAAAGCCACAGGTCTCGGGAGTCACCGGGGGTCGCTCTGGTTATGAGAAGAGTGTCCATAACGGGGTTATTCCACCGTTACGCTCTTTGCTAAATTTCTTGGCTTATCCACGTCCGCGCCTCTTCCCACGGCTATATGATAAGCCAGAAGTTGCAGGGGAATGGTTAGAAGGATTGGATTGAGAGCCCACGTGGTTTTCGGAATACCCACATAGAAATTGGATTCACCCGCCAGTTTTTTATCGTCACCGCTTCCAATGCTGAGGATCATCCCTCCGCGACTCTTTACTTCTTGAAGATTGCTCATTATTTTTTCGTAAAGAATCGGACTGACCAAATCCGGATTGGTATCAGTGGATGTGGCAGTTGGAGACAGAACAATAGTAGCCACCTTTTTGTCAATCAGGGCAATGGGACCATGCTTGATCTCTCCAGCCGGATACCCTTCTGCGTGGGCGTAGCTGATTTCCTTAAGCTTTAAAGAGCCCTCAAGCGCAATGGGGTAATTTACATCGCGTCCCAAATAAAAAAAGAAATCCTTCTTTTGAAGTTGAGCCGCAGTTTTTTCAATTTTATTGTCCAACGCCAAAGTGTTTTCGATAAGAAACGGGAGTTTTTGAATTTCTGATGTGTGTTCTTGTGCTTGAGCTTCTGTCAAAGTTCCCCGCACAAATCCCAGCTCAATGGCAATTAAATACAGTGCCACTAATTGCGTAGTGAACGCTTTGGTGGAAGCCACCCCGATTTCAGGGCCCGCTTGCGTATAAATAACGAGATCGGACTCCCGAGCCAAAGAGCTTTCCCTGACATTGCAGATGGCCAGAGTTTTTATTCCCTTCGACTTGGCTTCTTTCTGGGCTGCCAGTGTATCCGCTGTCTCTCCTGATTGTGAAATCAGAATAGTGAGCGATTTTTTATCCAAAATGGGATCCCGGTATCGAAATTCTGAACCGAAATCCACATCCACGGAGATTCTGGCAAATTTTTCGATGTAATATTTTCCAATCAGTGCAGCATGTCTGGCGGTGCCACAAGCAACAATTGAAATGCTTGTAATGTCTTTTAGCAGAGCTGATTGATTCTTGAGCTCCGGAATGGATACCAGCCCTTTTTCATAATTTATTTTACTTTCCAAAGTACTCGCCACTGCTTGGCCCTGCTCGTAAATCTCTTTCAACATGAAATGGCGGTAGCCGCCCTTTTCCATTTGGTCCGGAGTCCACTGAATGGTTTTGATTTCGAACGGGACCGGGCTTCCATTAAAACTGAACACTTCCACGGAGCCTTTTTTACAAATCACATATTCTTCATCGTTCAAATAAATTACTTTGTTTGTTCGGTGGAGGATGGCTTGCACATCTGAGGCAAGGAAGTTTTCCCTTTCGCCCAAACCCACAAGGAGCGGGGCTCCTTGTCGGATTCCCAATAAAACATCGGGTTCGTGATCGCTCATGACCACAATCGCATAAGAGCCTTTGAGTTTGGGAATCACGGTTTTGACAGCTTCAACCAAAGTTGCCCCTTTTTGAACTTCCAAATCAAAAAGGTGAGCGACAATTTCAGTATCAGTTTCGCTGGTGATTTTTCTGTTTTTTGCCTGCAGCGTTTCCTTCAGCTCCAGGTAATTTTCAATAATTCCATTATGGACCAAAGTAATTGCCCCTACTCTGTGGGGGTGGGCATTTATTTCGTTGGGAGCTCCATGAGTAGCCCAACGGGTATGGCCAATGCCAAGAGAGCCCCTGAAGTGCCTCCCGACCAATTTATCTTCCAGTTTTTGGATCCGGCCTTTCGCGCGGTAAACGTCGGCGTGTGTTTTTTCCAGAATGGCAATGCCGGCAGAATCGTAGCCCCTATATTCTAAGCGTTTAAGTCCATCGATGAGGATGTCCTTGGGGTCGTTATTTCCGTTATAGCCAATGATTCCGCACATACAACACTTCTACCAGTCCCAAAACTCGAAGTCTTATCGAGTTTGCTTGGCCTTTTCAAGGGTTTGATTGACCCACCGGGCGAAGGGTTTTTTATCAGTGATTGTAACTGCTTAGCCAGTTCTGGAACATCAGGATATCCCAAAGCTGGTGTTGCCAATTTCGCTCACCCGACAAGTGTTCATTCCATTTTTGCCGGACTACTGAGGTTTGAAGCAATCCCTCTTGGTTCAATCGACTTTCAGTCAATAAGGACTCTGCCCAATCCCTGAGGGGGCCCCGGACCCATTCCCCCACGGGGACGCTGAATCCCATCTTCGGGCGTTCAAAAAAATCTCGAGGCAAATAACGGGCAAGAATTTCTTTTAAAATAAATTTTCCGTCTCCATTCCTCATTTTGAATTCCAGCGGCAAGGACCATGCTAGTTCAACCACCCTCGGATCAAGCAACGGCATTCTCCCTTCCAAGCTCACGGCCATGGTCGCTCTGTCGACTTTAACCAAAACATCATCGGGAAGATAAGTGACCAGATCGAAGTACATCATCCGTTCAACGGGGTCCTCGAAAACAGGCCAATGGGTTTTTTGGGTAATCAAAGTGGGGTGCTCCATTTGATTCTTGGTGACTTTGCCCGGTGGATTAAAATGCGATGTCAGCGCAACATAGAGTTCATGGGGAGTTGAGAGCTTCAAAACCTCTACGAGCTTCTGGATTTTCTCTCCGGGTGAGACCCAACGGAATTTTCCTGGCAACAACCTTTCTATCGAATGAAAAAACAGATCCCAGTGTCGAGGACGGATGGAACCAAGCAAAAATGCCAATCGGTTTTTCAATTGAGGACTGAGTTCTCCAAAGCGGTGCCAAAAAGTTTTGCCCCACAAATAGCGGTTGTATCCAGCGAAAAGCTCATCTCCTCCATCTCCTGAGAGAGCAACTGTTACTTTTTCCCGTGCTAATTTAGCCACCAAGAAAGTAGGAATCTGTGAAGCGTCTGAAAAGGGTTCATCCACCATTGAAGCCAACAAAGGGATGACTTCCTGGGCTTGTCGTGAAGTAACGGTCAGTTCCGTATGTTCGGTCCGCAAATGCTGGGCGATTTTTTTTGCGAAATGGGCTTCATTGAAGCCCGATTCCTCAAACCCGATAGTGAAGGTTTTTACTGCCCGGGAACTTTGTGTTTGCATCAGGGAGACAATCAAGGACGAATCGATACCTCCCGACAGAAAAGCACCCAAGGGTACATCGGCTTCCATCCGAATTCGGACAGCATCTTTGACAACGTCGTGAAGCGTGTTCTGTGCCTCTTGAAGAGTTCCTTGAAAGGGGGTTTTTACTCCTCTACTGCAAATCTCTTGCGCGGACCAGTACTGGGAAAGGGTATGAGACTCTTTCTGAGAAAAATTAAAGGTTAAAACAGATGCGGGTGGCAGCTTTCTGATGTTCTCAAAGGGAGTGTAGGGGGCAGGGATACAACTGTGTCTAAAAAAAAGAGTCAGTGCCTTTTGATCAAACGAACCGGAAAACTCGGGGAGTGAAGAAATGGATTTCAATTCCGAACCAAAAACAAACAATCCCCCCAGCCAGCCGTAATAGAGCGGTTTTTCTCCAATCCGATCTCTAGCAAGAGAAAGAGTGCGCAGTTCCCTGTCCCAAACTGCAATGGCGAACATCCCATTGGTTTTTTTTAAAGTGGTGAGAAGACCCCACGAAGTGAAGCCGGCTAGGATTGTTTCTGTGTCCGAACGGCCTTTGAACTCATAAGGAAAAGAGTCCGATTGAAGAATCTCTTTTTTGAGTTCCTGGTGATTATAAATTTCACCATTAAAGAGGATGACATAACGGCCACAGGCCGATTTCATGGGTTGGCGGCCGTGTTCTGATAAATCCAGTATGGAAAGGCGTCTGAAACCAAAGCCGATGCCCAAAACTTCATCCACCCAATTGGAGCTGTCGTCGGGGCCTCGATGGTGGATGGCATCGGTCATCAAAGACAAATGGCTCTGGTACCATTCGATCGGTTTATCTGCTTGGGGATTCAGTAAGCCAGCAAAGCCGCACATAATAATGATTGTGACGCTTACAACTCAGTCACAACCGAAGCCCTGCGAGTGGTTCGTGTAGGGCCAAAAGAAGTCGTTGATTTTCCAGCTCCCATTTTTTGGTAGCGTTCAATATCCGCTTCGACCATCATTTGGATCATTTTTTCAAAGCTGACTTCTCGTTTCCATTTCAAAACTTTTTCAGCTCGAGCTGGATTTCCCAGAAGGCTGTCCACTTCCGCTGGGCGCATGAAGGCAGGATCGATCTTAACCCAGTCTTCATAATTCAATCCGACCACTTCAAAAGCCAATTCGGCAAAATCTCGCACGGAATGAGTTTGTCCAGTTGCCACTACGAAGTCAGAGGGTTCTGATTGTTGCAACATCAACCACATTGCTTTGACATAGTCTCCGGCAAAGCCCCAATCCCGTTTAGCTTCCAAGTTTCCAAGACGCAGATCTTTTGCAAGGCCCAGTTTAATTTTGGCAACGCCATCGGAAATTTTTCGAGTCACAAATTCAAGCCCTCGCCTGGGGGATTCGTGATTAAAGAGAATTCCTGAAACGGCAAACAGCCCGTAACTCTCCCGGTAATTGACCGTAATATGGTGACCGTACACTTTTGCCACTCCGTAGGGGCTTCTGGGATAAAAAGGGGTCTTTTCTGTTTGGGGGATTTCCAAGACTTTTCCAAACATTTCCGAAGAAGAGGCTTGATACACTTTTGCTTTTGGGCAAACGGATCGAACGGCTTCCAATATTCTGGAAACCCCCACCGCTGTAAATTCAGCCGTTAAAACAGGTTGTTTCCAGGAGGTAGGAACAAAAGACTGGGCTGCCAAATTATATACTTCAGTGGGCTTGGCTTCTTCCAAAGCTTGGGAGAGAGAAACTTGATCCAATAAATCCGCTTCCAAGAGCTTTATTTTGTGTTGGATGTGAGCAATCCGCTCAAAACTGTTGGTCGAAGCCCGTCTGACGACGCCGAAAACTTCATACCCTTTTTCCAGCAATAGTTCTGCTAAGTAAGACCCGTCCTGCCCCGTGATTCCCGTGATAAAGGCTCGCATTCTTTTACTCCTTGAATAGAACTGAGAGTGATTGGAATAGTTAAGTTCTTTAATTATAACGTCTTAGTTTGCTCTTTAGAATACACTCTGCGCCTGTCAAAAAACCGGTCACTGTAAGTCCCTTTAACTCGTAGCGCTTTTCTCATTTTGGGGGGATGCGACCAAAAAAAATAAACGTGTTCAAGCATCAGACAGGGATTTTATATGGTCTTAAATACCCGAAATAATTAATATTTATTGGATTGTGCAGTGTATTCCAAGCTGGCAAAGAGGTTGCAATCTTTAGGGGTAAGAAACTGATAAGGAGAGCCCCCAATGATGACACGCATCTTAGCCCTTTTAGCACCTGGAATTCTCTTGTTCTTCACTGCTTGCAGTGGGTCCAGCAGCAAACCCCCTCAGCCCAGTGGTGCCTCTGGGGGTAATGAAGTGGAACAAAAAGTTTTAGACAACCTCTACGACCACGCGAACCGGGCTAAGGCCAGTTGTGCCGCGGATTACACTCCGGTCATCGTTTTATCCGCTCAACAATATATGGCTGCTCCCACTACTCCTTGCGGTGGAGGAGCAATCCCTGGAAACCCAGGGGGAGGCGCGATCGGAGGAGCTCCCGGGGCTCCTATGTTAGCCGCTTATGATCCTTTCTCTGTAGCTGTGGCCCCTCAAGGACAACCCCAAGCTGCCGGCATTTATCCAGGTGCTCCTGTTGGAGGGGGTGTTTACCCCGGAGCTCCAGTTTGCGGAGTTCCTCAAGTTCCTCAGCTTCCAGTTCCGCAACCAAAGACCGATACTTGTAAAAACGATTTGAAGAATTTGATTGCGACTTTCAGCACGATCAAAAGCAAGAACGGGAAAGTGCTCTACGCCAATTTACCCGAAGCGCAGCAATGGTTAGCTGAGACTTTGGGAGGCCTGATCAATCAAATCGGAGGAAATGTCCAAGCTCAAGTTCCAGGAGCTCCGATGCAGGATCCAAACTTCCTCGCTTTTCTGTTGGCCCAGGGCGGCCGAGCTGCTTTACAAATGGCGCCTCAAACCGGGTCAGCGATTCCCATGCAGCTTTTACAACAGTACATGGGCCAAGTCCCCTCATTGGGAATTCCCATGAACACTTTCCAGCAATATTTAGGAAGCTGAGTTTTAAGAACATCAGTAAGGGCAAAAGAAGCCGGGGCTTCACATCGGGTGAGGCTCCGGGTTTCTTTTTTTGGTTTGCCTGATACATTGAAGGGGTGAGTGAAGAAACCTGCCACCATTGTGCCCCCAAGCCCAACGTGGAGCCTTCATCTCACGAGCTTCGCACTTATTTCATCCGATTTTTAGGGGCTCTGCTTTGTGCCCTACCTGTTTGGTTCCACGCAAGTGTACTTATCCAATTAGCCGCCTCCACTCTCAGCCTGTTCGGTTTTGGCTGGCCCATTTTAAAACGCGCTTGGATTTCCTTTAAAAGCGGAAAACTCAACATGTTTTCTCTGATTGGAGTGGGGCTTATTAGCGCTTTTGGACTGAGCTTGGCTCTTTCAGGAATTTATTTTGAAGGGGCCGTCACTTTGGTTTGTTTTGTTCTTTTGGGCCAGGTTTTGGAACTTCAAGCTTCGAAAAAAACCCAAAAATCTTTGAACGCTCTTCTTTCGCTTTCTCCAGAAACTGCATGGCTTGTGACAGAACAAGGCGAGAAAGAGGTTCCTCTGAATCTTGTTCGAGTAGGTGACAAAATCAGAGTGCGTCCGGGCAGCAATATCCCGCTGGATGGGATTATTTTGGAAGGGCAAAGTGGGATTGATGAATCCCTGATGACGGGTGAATCTTTGCCTGTTGAGAAGGGGGTTGGAGATCAAGTTATGGGAGGGACTTTGAACGGTCTTGGAACCTTTGTTTTCGAAGTGGAGAAAACCGGGGCGCAAACCGTTTTGTCTCAAATCATCAACTCTGTTTCTCAAGCTCAAATGCAGAAAGTGCCCATCCAAAAAACAGCGGACAGGGTTTCCTCTCTTTTTACTCCCTGGGTTTTCTTTATTGCCTTTCTTACCGCCTGTGCCTGGTTCCTTTTTGCGGAAACGGCCAAGATCGAGACTGCAGTTGTTCAAGCGGTTTCAGTTCTGATGATTGCTTGTCCCTGTGCTCTGGGGCTTGCCACGCCCATTGCTATTTTGGTGGGTACCAGTTTGGCAGCAAAGCACGGGATTTTGTTTCAAAAATTGGAAGCCGTTCAGCTTCTTGAGAAAGTGACGGCTGTAGTCTTTGACAAGACGGGTACTTTGACCGAGGGAAAGCCGCAAGTAGTGACTTGGTTGGTTTCAGAAAATGAAAAAAAGAGCGAGTTTTTGACCTTTGCAGCAAGTCTTGAATCAGTCAGCGAACACCCGCTGGCAAAAGCCATTCTCAAAAAAGCAAGCGAAGAGGGGATTCAGGCCTTTTTGAGGGTTTCTGAATTTTCCAGTCTCCCTAGCATGGGAATCAGTGGAAAAATCAGTGGGAAAAAAGTGGTGATTGGGAACGAAGCCCATTTGAAAAGTGAAGGGGTTTCGTTAAGCCAGTTTGAAAAGAGCGTAGAAGCGTTGAGAAGTCAGGGACAGACCGTTCTTTTCCAGGCAGTTGAAGGAACTTTGAGTTCGGTTTTTGGGATTCAAGACCCCTTGAAGCCCGAAGCGAAGTCAGTAGTTGAGAAGTTAAAAAGTCAGGGTTTGAAACTGTTCCTGGCTTCCGGAGACCATGGATTGAATACCCAAGTGATAGCTTCAAAACTGGGGATCGAGGCCTATCAAGGCGGTTTGTCCCCCACGGATAAAGCCCAGCAGGTTCAAGTTCTCCAATCCAAAGGCGAAACAGTGGCTTTTCTGGGAGATGGCATCAATGATGCTCCGGCTTTAATCCAAGCAGATATTGGAATTGCCATGGGGACTGGAACCGATATTGCCAAACAAAGTGCGGCAGTGAACTTGGTTCAGGGGGATCTGGTTCTGTTTGAAAAAACACTCCAGTTAAGCCGTGAGATGATGAAAAACATCCGGCAAAATCTTTTCTGGGCATTTTCCTACAACTTGGTCGGCATTCCCTTGGCGGCTGGGCTCTTCTATCCGATCTGGGGATTTCGTCTGAATCCTGTTTTTTCAAGTCTGGCGATGACAGCAAGCTCTCTTCTTGTGATCGGCAACTCGCTTCGATTGGGACGAATAAATTTGTCGCATTGCAAAGAAAAAAAATAATTTTCTCCACTTTTTGGATTGATTCCGTCTGTGGTAGATTTAGCCCTCATCTTTTTTTAGCTTAATTAAAACGGTTCGAGTTTCATGAAAAAATTGCTCCTGTGTTTTTTTTCACTCTCTTTCTTGGTAGCGCCTTCTTTTGGCGTTCAAGAATATTATGAACTTTCCAGAAGTGTTCGTTCGCTTGGGATGGGGGGTGCTTTTTTCGGTCTTTCTGACGACGAATATGCGTTGTTCTCCAATCCAGCTGGTCTCAGCTTGAGAAGAACGGGAAGTGAATTGATGGCACGAATCAATGGTCAAGTTTCTTCAGATGCCATTTCTGGATTAAAAGATTTCACCAGCTTGAGCGGCTCTGGAATTCAAAGAACTTTAAACCGTTTGGAAAAATATCAGGGCCAGCCCCTCTATGGAAATGCCGGAATTCTGCCCTATTATGTTTCAAAGAATTTAGCCGTGGGCCTTCTGATTATTGACACGAAAAGCAATTTCAATATTTCAAAAGCCAGTTCTGAAATTACAGTCGCTAACTCTACTGAGGTCGCCGATCTCACTGTGATTAATGATTCGGGGATCGTGGTTGGATACGCTCAATCGGTTGCGGTCCCAGAACTCCACTTAGGGGGTAACTTAAAAGGCCTCTTTCGGGCGGGGGGGAGAAAGTCCTATTCAGCCGCAGAGTATATAAAGGATCAATTAATAGATTTTGATCCCAAGCAATTGGGTGGAAACGGTATAGGAATCGATTTAGATTTGGGTGCAACTTACGAGATAAAAAACCTGCCCTTCGGTTTATTCAGCAGGGCTTCCTTTGTGTTTAGTAATTTGCTCGCCAGTGACTTTAATATCTCCAGAAATTACGGAGCTGTTCCAAAGCTGGTCCGAACCGTTAATCTAGGTTGGTATACCGTTTTTGATGGGTTTGCGTTTGTGGATAATCTCCATGCTCTGGTCGATATCAGCAATATCTCAATCGGCGGAGAAAATAACTCGGAGTTAGGTTCGCGGACTGGACCCTTTTTGAAAAAGCTCCACTTGGGGGTTGAGCTTCCCATCGGTTTATTCAGTCTTCGAGCGGGTTTAAATCAAGGTTACTTAACTGCCGGTTTTGGTTTAAACCTTAACGGAATCCGTTTGGATGCTGCTACTTACGGAGAGGAGAATGGGGAAACAACTAAACTCCAAAGCCGGCGTTATGCGGTAACAGTGGCTTTAGGGCTGGGAAGTCCACCGGCATCCCCGATCTCTGCTATACTTGACGAGAAAAAGGTGGGGCCCATCCCTGTTCAAAAGCCCATTCAACTGACTCCTGAGGAAGCATCTACTTCCAAGGATGATACTCCGAAAAAGAAAGCAGTGGAGACAGAAACAAATGAGACTCAAAGGTAGTTTATGAAATCTAAGATTATATTTAAATATTGGTTCCTGATTTTCAGTCTCTGTGGATTCTCTTTTGGGGCGCCCTTTGAGAAGACTGCTGAGAAAAAACTCTTCAACGGTGAGACTGTTAAAGAGTTCAAATTCCAGAACGGGCTCAAAGTTCTAATGGTGTCACGCCACCAAGCTCCTGTCTTGACCTATCAAGTTTGGTTTGATGTCGGCTCTCTCAATGAAAAAATGGATGAAAAGCTCAATCGTACGGGGCTCGCTCATCTCTTTGAGCATATGATGTTTAGGGGGACCAAAAAATACCCTGATGGAAAATTTGACGAGCTCACTTCCCGAATGGGAAGCGACAAACAAAATGCAACCACTTACTACTACCGCACCAACTATTTTGAGAGCGTTCCCTCGTACCAGCTCGAAAAAATCATGGAATTGGAATCCGACAGAATGGCGAACCTCATTCTGGATGGCGAGCTTCTTGAGAAAGAAAAAGGAGCCGTTATAGGGGAATTCCGAAGAGCCATGGACAATCCCGGCCGTTTGGCTTGGGACGAGTTGATGAGGCTCGTTTATACCCAAGCTCCTTTTCGTTTTACTGTTTTGGGAACGGAAGAGGAAATCAAAGGCTTCTCCTTGGAAGACGCCCAGTATTTTTACAAAACTTTCTACGCACCCAATAACTGCACTATCATTGTTGTGGGGGATGTCAAAGAGGAGAGTCTTCTGCCGTTAGTGGAAAAATACTACGGCTGGATGAAACCCCAAGAAATTCCGAAATTAGGTATCAAAGAGGAGCCTGCCCAAACAAAGGAAAGAAAATGGGAAGGGAAGCACCCCCAGGCCACTTCCGAAATCCTCCTCATGGCCTATCGAATTCCTGCAGCCACCGATCCCGATATTGTTCCGTTGTCGTTGATTTCATCCCATTTATCCAATGGCATGGAAGCTCGCCTCAGAAAATCGTTAGTAGATACAGGAGTGGCTGTAGGTGCCAGTGCAGGCATCAGCCATCGGCCTGATTTCTTTGAAATCAGCATTTCTCTGTCTGAGAAGCACACGGCCGAAGAAGCAATAAAGATCCTCGATCGGGAAGTGGCTCGCCTCCATCAGAGTAAAATCAGCAAAGCAGATTTCGAGCGGGCTCTCAATCAAGAGCTCCTCAGCGTTTATGGATCCATAGGTAGCAGCAATGCTCTTGCCAACATGTTTGGAGAGTATCTGATGATTTCCGGAAACTACCTGAGAGGACTAGAGGTTCTGGAAGGGTATAAAAAGTTGGATTCAACGGATCTACAGAAAGCAGCAAAAAAATACTTCACTAAAGAGAACCGTTCCATCGTGATTGTAAGACCCTCCCGGAAAGGAAAAACAGCATGAGCCGTAATTTAGCATTTTTTTTGTGGGTTTGTTTGTTGGGCCTGACCCCCTTCGTGCTGGCAGCACCCAATGTTCAGATGGAAGAGCCCCAATTAATTTATGAAGAGGATCCCTCCTCATTGGTATCTGATTTTCAAGTGGTCATTCGAACGGGTTCAGCCGAGGAGCCGGTAGGGAAGCAGGGATTGACCAATATTTTTTCTGAACTCATGCTCCGGGGAACGAAAAAATATGATCGCCAAAAATTCCAGAGCACACTGGAAAAAATGGGAGCGACTTTAACGGTATCCGTTTCCCACGATCAGATCGTGTTTTCCGGTGAAGTAATCAAGGAAAACACTTTTGAATTTCTCAAATTGATCGAGGAAGCCCTCTTGCATCCCAAATTTGATGAAAAAGAATTTAATTCTCTCAAAGTTGAAGTCATTAATCAGATCGCCCACATAAAGAATTCCAATAACCGCCTTGGAGGGCTTGCGATTCGCCAAGAACTGTTCAAGGGGACACCCATCGAAAAGCCCGCTTTGGGTACTTTGAGTTCTGTACGAAAACTTCAAATGCCGGATGTGCTGCGAGCTTATAACAGTGCTTTCTTCAAACAGAACATTCTCTTTGCAGTTGCTTCTCCTTTCAAGGAATCGCAATGGAAGACCGCTCTCAAAGAAATTTGGAAGAAATTTCCAGATGGATCTGTGAAAACACGGCGTATCTTTGAACCTCAAATACCAGAAGGGCCGACCCTCATCGTGATCCACAAAGCGAAGACTTCCACGGGCGTTCTGACTTTCGCTCAAAAGGGAATTACCGCCCAAGATCCTGACCGCTATGTTTTGGGAGCGGGAAACTTTTCATTCGGAGGTGAGCCTTTGGTGAGCCGCCTGTTTCGAACCATTCGGGGAGAGCTCGGTTGGACTTACGCCATCAATTCGGGTTATGGAGCTATGGGGAGTCTTTCTTACCAGCCGGGAATCTATACGATTGTTTCCACTCCCTCCGTCGAGTTCACCAGCAAAACCCTTTTTAAGACGCTTTCAAGCTGGCAGGATTATGTAAGAAATGGTCTTCGAAAAGAAGAGCTGAGCCTTGCGCAGGAAAGTCTGATTAATTCCTATCCTTTTGAATTTGAATCCGCCCAAAAGCGTTTGGGGCAGAGAGTTTATAGCGAGCTTTATGGGGTGCCTGTTTTGACCCAAGAAGAGTACCAAAAAACTATCGATAAAATTGGAAACAGGGACTTGAAAAAAGCGCTGAAAGACCGTCACACTGAGAAAGGTTGGTTGATGACTTTGGTAGCCGATAAAGATGTCGTTGCTGCTCAGTTGGCTGAAGAGCAAAAAGGCGTGCCCTATGAAAGCCAGCTAAAAATATCGAAAGTGATTACTCCTGCTGACCTGATTCAATAAACTTCGGTCAAACAAGAGAGAGAAGTTCTTTTTTCAGACCCGGCCCACAAGTAATGAACGTTTTATTCTGAATGGTTCTCTCGCCGTGGAAATCAAAGAATTCGCCGCCTGCTTCTTCAACAAGACAAGCTAGCGGTGCGATATCCCAAATTGAAATGACAGGATCAATCATGGCATCCAAAGCCCCACGCAAGACCAAGGAGTGTCCAAAACAATCCGTATAACCGCGGCAGATTTCCGTTTTCTCAGAAAGCGATCGAAATAACTTGTCACGCCCCGCCTCTTTGAAGGCGTAAACATCTCCAACTCCCAAAACTGAACTTTTTAATTCATGGGCTTGAGAAACATGGATTTGATGGCCATTGCAGTAGGCCCCCAAGTCGGCCCCTGCCCAATAAGTTTCCTCTAGAGCGGGAAGTACCATGATGCCTCCAATGGGCTCTCCTCGATCCAAAAGTCCAATCAGAGTCCCAAAAAGAGGGATCCCCCTCACAAAGCTTCTGGTTCCATCGATGGGGTCTACCGTCCAAACATACTGATTGTGTGTGGACTCCTCCCCCAATTCTTCCCCCAAAATTCCAAAGCCCGGGAAGGTTTCCAATAAGGATTTTCGAATGAATTCTTCGGTCTTTTTGTCGGCTACTGTGACGGGAGTCTGGTTTTCTTTGATTTCAATCAGAATGGGCTGCCTGAAATAGGAAAAGGCCAGTCGAGCCGCCTGTTCTGCGATTTCCGTTGCTGCTTCTAGAATATCTTCCAAATCATCCATTTGGATAGGTATCGCACAGGATGCTTGATTCGGCAATTTCGGACAAAATCCATTGTCGAGGAGAGAAAAAGCCAATATAAATCAGGAGTAATAGGAACCTTTTTGAAAGGAAGGGCCATGAAAAAAATTCGAGTTGCGATCAATGGGTTTGGAAGAATAGGACGGGTGACTACCCGCCTTTTGATGGATCGGCCCGAATTCGAATTGGTGGCTATCAATGATTTAACCCCAACAGACCAAGCTGCTCACTTGTTGAAATACGATTCCGTCCATGGAACTTGGGATAAAACGGTCAAAGCTGAAAAAGAAGGTTTTCATTTGAATGGACAGTCTGTTCAAGTGTTCGCGATGAGAGATCCGGCTGAGTTGCCCTGGGCAAAACTGGGTGTGGATTTGGTTTTTGAAAGCACCGGGGTTTTCACGGATTACGCCGGCTCTTCCAAACATTTAAAAGCGGGCGCTAAGAAAGTGATCGTTTCGGCTCCCTGTAAGGACAACGATAAAATCCGAACTTTCGTGATGGGAATCAACCATGAAACCTATAATGCCTCTCAGGATCATATTGTTTCCAATGCTTCTTGCACCACCAACTGTTTGGCTCCAGTGGTTAAAGTTCTGAATGATAACTTTAAAGTCCAAAGAGGGCTGATGACGACAGTCCACTCTTACACAAATGACCAAAGAGTTCTGGACTTGGTTCATTCTGATTATCGTAGAATGCGGGCGGCTGCGCTGAACATGATCCCGACATCCACAGGAGCTGCAAAAGCAGTCACTTTGGTTATTCCTGAACTCAAAGGAAAATTAACTGGAACCGCTGTTCGGGTCCCAACTCCCAATGTGTCCTTGGTTGATTTCGTGGCCGATCTCGGAAAAACGGTCACTGTCGAAGAAGTGAATGATGCTTTTGTGAAAGCAGCCCAATCGGGCCCGCTAAAAAACATATTGAATGCTGTGAAAGAAGAGTTGGTGTCTTCCGATTTCAATGGAACCCATTGGTCTTCCAGTGTGGATCTGGCTTCTACCCTGGTAGTGGACGGGAACATGGTGAAAGTGCTCAGTTGGTATGACAATGAGACAGGCTTTTCCTGCCGCATGCTGGATCTAGCTTCTTGGATGGCGAAGGGACTTTAATGCAAAGAGAAGTCAGAAAAGTACAGGATCTGGAGCTTCGAGGAAAACGAGTTTTTGTTCGAGTTGATTTCAATGTTCCCCTCAAACAAGAAGGGAAAAATCGGATCGTAACGGATTCCAAGCGAATTGAAGGGGCTCTGGAAACCATCCGACACGTGATTGCTGCTGAGGGGAAATGCATTTTGGCTTCTCACTTGGGGAGGCCTCAAGGCAAAAAAGATCTGAGGTACAGCCTTGAGCCAGTTGGAGCAAAATTATCTGAGCTTCTCCAAAGAGACGTTATCCTGACCGATGATTGCATTGGTGACGGGGCAAAAAGCTTGTCGCAAAGGATGAAAAACGGCGACGTTCTCCTTCTGGAAAACCTGCGTTTCCATGAAGGTGAGGAAGAGAACTCCCCTGACTTTGTTGCCAAGCTTCTGGAACTTACCGATGTGTATGTGAATGATGCTTTCGGGACCATGCATAGAGCCCATGCTTCCACTGTGGGACTTCCCAAACTGGTTTCTCAAAGAGCTGCGGGGCTTTTGGTTCAAAAAGAACTTAAATATCTAGGTACTCTGCGGGATGCTCCGGGGCGTCCGTTTGCTCTGATCATGGGAGGAGCAAAAGTTTCCGACAAAATGGGAATCTTGGAGCAGTTTTTGCCAAAAGTGGACAAAGTCTTTGTGGGCGGGGCGATGGCTTATGCCTTTTTGAAAGCTCGTGGGCATGAAATAGGCCGCAGTCTTTGCGATGAAAAACAGGAACAATTAGCCTCCAAAATCCTTAAAGCTGCAGATGCGAGAAAAGTGAAATTATTTTTGCCAGTGGATCATGTTGCGACTTCGTCCATTTCGAATGTGAAAGAGAAAGTCACTACGGAGGGAATGGATATTCCCAAAAATCTTTTGGGTGTGGATGTGGGCCCCAAAACTTTGGAGCTTTTTGGAAAAGAGCTTTCAGGTATTAAAACGATTTTTTGGAATGGCCCGATGGGAGTTTTTGAAGAACCTGCATTTTCAAAAGGGACTTTTGAATTGGCGAAAATCATTGCTGATACCAACGCTTTAAAACTTGCTGGGGGAGGCGACTCCGCATCTGCGATTTCCCAATCCGGCTGTGAAGTTCGGTTTGATTTCATCAGCACCGGGGGAGGGGCCACATTGGAGTTTCTGGAGGGCCGTGAGTTTGCCGGACTAAAAGCACTGGAAGTTCGAGTTACGGAGGAGGGATGAGGGCACCTCTTTTCGCCGCCAATTGGAAAATGAACAAAGCCGTGGCAGACGTGGCTCCTTTCATGAAAGCTTTATGGGATCGGCTTCAGCCTCTTTCTCAGAAGCTTGGAGCCGGGTTTGAAGTGGTCGTAGCCCCTTCAGCGACCCACTTGAGTGCCGCTCGAGACGCTGCAAAAAATACTTCCATTGAGATTGGCGCCCAGAATTGCGGGCATGCTCCATCGGGAGCTTTTACGGGTGAGATCTCCCCTTTGGTTTTAAAAGAACTCGGGTGTTCTTGGGTGATTTTGGGCCATTCGGAAAGGCGCCACGTGTATTTGGAAAATGATGAGCGGGTATTAGGAAGGCTTCAAGCTGCTTTGAAAGAAGGGCTCTTGCCCATCCTTTGTGTCGGGGAGACCCTGTCGGAGAGAAAATCTGGAAAAACCATGGCCGTGGTGGAAAAACAGCTGGGGGTTTTGAAAAGCGCGGAAATGGCAGGAAAGCCCGTCGTGATTGCTTACGAACCGGTTTGGGCGATTGGGACTGGAGAGAACGCCAGCCCTGAGCAAGCAGAAGAAGTCCATCAGTTTATTAGAAATTGGCTGAAAACCCATTTTTCAGCAGACCTTTCAGAAAAAACTCGAATTCTCTATGGGGGAAGTGTTAAACCAGAGAATTCTCAATCTCTGATGAGCCAGCCCAATGTGGATGGTTTTTTGGTGGGTGGGGCGAGTTTGGAAGCAAAAAGCTTCGCTGAGATTGTGGAAAACGGTTTAAAATCAAGGAGTTAACAGTGACCGCATTGATCGCTATCCATTTTGTGATTTGCTTGTTTTTAGTCCTCGTCATCCTTTTACAACCTGGAAAAAGTGATGGGGGCGTTGGGTTCGGAGCTGCTTCTGGGAGCAGCCAAAGCATTTTTGGAAGCCGTGGGGCGGGAAACTTTCTCACAAAAATGACCACAGGAGCAGCTTGTCTGTTCTTGGTCACTAGCTTCCTCTTGACTCGCGGGCGGATGAAGGAATTTAACAGCAGCGTGATCAAGGATGAGCCAGCTTCTTCGGCTCCAGCTCCTGTAAAAGAAGCTGAAAAAGCTCAGGAGTCTGCTGCTCAACCGGAAGCAAAGAAAGAAGAAGCGCCCAAGAAGTAAGTTTAGTTTCCTAAGTGTGCGGCGGTGGTGGAATTGGTAGACACGCATGTTTGAGGGGCATGTGCCGCGAGGCGTGGGGGTTCGAGTCCCCCCCGCCGCACCATAAAATTCAAATTTTTTGTGAAAGGGTGCTTAGCTCAGTTGGTTAGAGCGCTGCCTTCACACGGCAGAGGTCATAGGTTCGAGTCCTATAGCACCCACCATTTGTCAAACTATTCGAACCAAAAACCCCTTTCCCCACAAAATAATGAAGTCTAAAGCCTGCCGGAAGAAGTTCGATTTTGGCTATTAAGAGCTTAATGATTTTAGATTTTAAAAGAGCTGAGTCTGATGGAAAATTTACCTGCACGTAATTCACTGACCTATTTTTAGGCTTCAAGTAAATCTGGGTAGTTTTGTGCAGGTGTGAATCGAGTAGCACAGAAGCTTTTGCTCGGCTACTAACTATAAATTGAAAAGTGGACCTTGAAATATTGCGATCGCTAGCCCAGCGATGAAAGTCGGCAGGCACCGGGGCATTCAAATACCAACGGCTTCTGGATCTTCGACGGCCAAAAGAGACCAGCGGAACGCCACTTTTGGACTAGATGGGCCGAGCTCCGATAAAAATCACGCGAAAGTCTAAAGACTTTTTTGATTTGCCATTGCAAAAGAAAAAGCAAAGTAGCGTTGATTTAAATCCGGTTTCAATTGCAGGTAAATATTCAATACAGTAAAACCTTTTTGTTACAGCTACTTGCCATTAATCAACTCATTATCGACTCAGTAAATACTTAACCGAATTGATCCTCCGTGGCCGACTGTGTTATGCGTCGCATTATTTAGTTGGAGTTTTGTTTGGGGATCTTTTCCAGATTTTTTAGCTTTGCCTGGCTTTCAGTTCTTTGCTTGCCGGCTCTTGCTGCTGAGACTCAGTTGCAGGGTCGGGTAGATCCCCATTTTTATGGTGGAGACAGAAAGAGTGTTCCGAACTCTCAAGTAAACTTTCAAGTTTTCTCTCATTGGGGTTCTAGCTCAACAAGCTCGTCTTCATGGAATCTTGTCTTGCACGCAGAATTCGAAACCTTGGGAATTCGGGACCGTTCGATTGATCTCGATAGGGCCTGGATCCAAACCTTACCCAAAACGAGTCCGTTTTCTTTGATTGTGGGAAGAATCCACCCTTGGGACGTTTCAGAAAATCCCTTGGGTCGGGATCCCTTTAGTGCCAGTGCGACTCAGCATGCGCAGAATCGAGGAGTGCTTTTAGGTTATGGGTGGGACCGCGGAAAGCCCACTCCTAGTCCCATCCTCATGGGGTGGTTGGGGGTTCATCTTTGGTCAGATCCTTCCGGAAACGCTCCTTGGGCCTTTGGATTTTCAGCGAGTCCCCTCTTTGTTCCGACTCTGGGTTCTGAGGTTTCAATCTCAGAGAATGGTCCTCAACAAGTCGGTCGCTTCGGAAGGCGTCCTCCGGGGCGGGCCTTGATCAATGGAGCAGAGGTACCTATCAGATACAGCATCGCCAACTATCGTTTACTTGAAGATGTTCTTCTTCACCCGCAGTTTCTCTTTCAAAGTCGATTGCAGACCTCGGAGGATTCAAGTCTCAGGTGGAAAGGCTGGTTAACGCTGTCGCGGGCGCCCAGTCCGGATCCTGTCATTCAATCCCAGGGATTTTTAAAGGTAACCGATGAAAATCTCTCCGTACTTGCATTGGTTGAACCAAGCTTTCCTCAACAATGGATGGCTGATTTTTCACAGGTGCTTATTTTGGGAAGAGAGTTAGATGCTCCAAAGATCGTTGGATCTATCTATGCAAAAGAGAATGGATCTAAGGGCCTTGAGCTTGGACTTCAAAAATACCTGACAAAGTTTAGTGTGATGAATAACCAGTGGAGCGGTTCCTCAGAGGATTACGGAGCTTGGTTAATTCGATTGGATTCCGAGTTCCATCTGCCTTTCTTGAATTTGAAGTTATATGGTGGGTGGTATCAGCACTGGTTGAAAAAAGATTCGTGGATGCGAGCCGCAATTTCAGTGCCGCTCTCTCAGAGTGCACAGCTAAATTTAGGAACTGATATTTTCTCCGGGGATCCCTCTACTTATTTTGGCGAATGGCGAACCAATGACCGATTATTTGCCGTCCTTCAGTGGGAGATTTTTGAATGATTTCACTCTCGAAACGCAACTTTTGTTTTGCAATCCTCATCCCACTCCTAAGTATTTTGGGGACAGGGTGTGGAAAGTTCGGTGAGAAGGAAGTTCCGCCGCCTACAGCTCAAATTTCTTCAGAGGGCTGCACCTTTCCCCCTCTCGATAGCGTCCTGAATTCTCGGGAGTTATCTGAGAAGGCCTTAGATCAAGCTATTTCCTGCGCTCAGGAAAAAGTCGATACCGCATTCAAAAAAATAAAGGGGAAAGAATCCAACGAAATTTCTTTAACTGAACTTAAGACATTGAATCGGCGGAAAGTGATTCAATTACCGCTCACACTGAGTTCTGATTGGGATCTTCTCGAGGTTTTCCTCGAGCTTTTTCACCCACAAGGCCAGCCCCTCCTTGCAAAGAAAACGACAGATGCATTTTTTGAATGGATCAGAAAAAACAAGTGGCTTTGGGTTCATGCAATTAACAAGGTTCAAGATCCCGGCGAAATGAACAATATCGAAGAGACTGATTTCCAAAAAAGAATAGAGGTTCTTTCAGGAGTCCTAGATCTCATCTCCGATAATTTCAGTCTAAGCCAAGATCGTGCTTGGAAATTAAAAAAATCTCTTCAAGTGAGCCATCAAGCACATTCCAAAGATCGAGATTCATCATGGGGGGAGCTGACTCGGGACGCTTTCGACTCTGTTTGGATTTTGAAGTCCCTGGTTTTGCCGGATAATCAGCAAGGGGTCCGCGCCGACTTAACGGGAAGAAGTGTGAAGGGTTTGTTAAATCTGGCTCTGAACCTAATTCGAGCAGGCACTCTTACGAGAAAGTGGTTGCTTCAAGGAGGAGTACCCAGTGAAATCCCAGAGGGGATGGCCCGCGAATGGAAAGAGCTTGCACAAAGAACAAGGGATCATTTCCAAAGTGATCATTATGCCGATATTCCCATAGACCTCTTTTCTTGGGCCCTTCGGAATATTGATCCGACGGGGAATCTTGCTCTGTTAGCTCCGGATCTCGTGCGAATTTGCCAGCGTTTAACACGGGATTCAGAGCCGCACCGCGGTCTTCACATCTCCGGCTTTCTTCCTTTCTTAGATCAATCTGAAACACTGGGTGATGATTTTTACCAAGCGGGAAAACAGTTTTCTAAGGAATCCTGGGAAATTACTTATCGAGAAGCACTTCGGGATCCTAAACTCAAAAAGGTAGCGTTAAAAGGGCCCATGCTTTTTTTCTCCGGCACACACACAAATAAGGATAAGCCCTTTCGACAGTTGGACCAAAAATTAAGATGGAGCCAAGTGGTGAGTGGTCTCATCAAACGTAAATTGATTACGAAAGTGTTTGAAGCTTTTGAGAGAGAACCCAAGGATGGATTAATCCCTTACACAAAATCAAATGAAGAGGGACTGAGGGAACCCATCGATTTAGCTTATGCCTTTTTACGTTTCGTTGCAGTCGGAAAACAAGGCTCAGGCAAAAAAGAGGGGGCCGAAGAAACAGAGGTTCAGATCCCCAATCAAGTGATTGTGAAGCCAGGAGCTTTATCAAAAGTGATGGGCCTCATTGGAGATAAGTGGTTTCCCGACGGGGATGGTGATGGGTCGTTAAATGCAGAGGAATTCTTCAGCGTCGTTCAGGTGTATGAAGACATCCAAGAGCGAGCCGTCCAAGGCTCTTACGCGATGGCTGCACAGAGGTATTTGGATTTTCATACCTTTGGGAACCGATCCAGTCTGGATGGGGTTTCGAGCACTGATGACCTATTTGTGCGGCGAGAGATTATTTCCAAAGTGGCTGAGGTTTTTTCATTTAATTCTTATTTCCTTGAGAAAGCTTTGATTGAGTTGGAGGAAAAAAAACGTGAATCTTTATTCCATTCTCTTTTCCCTATCAACTATGAGGCACAGCCTGTCGAAGTATTTAAAAGAATTTACTCAGAGAATACCCCCAAACCTGAGCTTCTTACTTTTCTGTTAAAAAGAGAAGATTTCATGGCTCCTGCTGCGATTCTAACCATGATGGACCGGCTCCTAATTCGTTGTGACAAAAATGAAAATGCTGTTTTTGAGTGGAGTGAACTGAGCTGTGTGGCACCTCTGCTTTTAGAAGCTGGGAACCAAACGGTGGAAAGCAGTTTGATCGATTTAGATCCAGGAGTTAACGATGCTAGTAGATTTCTTTTAAAGTTCTTGCAGATTAAGGGAGTGCCTTTTTTGCTCGGTCGAATTGCCTTAGTCACTGGCTCAATCAGAGATATTTCTCCGTCGGCAGATATTTTAGCGCTCACGAGAGGAGTCGAAGACTCTCTTCAAACGGATTGGAATCAGATTGCCCGATTCATCGGGTGGGATGGCACTGAAAAAAATCGCTCGGTCTGGATCCAAGAAGCGAAAAAAGAGTTTGGAGCCTGCGATCTAGACAACAACGGGTTGATAAAAAATGAGGCTGAATGGCAGTGTTTTGAGAAAGCGGTTCTGGGATCCCTCATCGATACGGCCACGGACCTCCTGGAGGCGTCGGGAGGAAATCTGAACGCAAAGCAGGTCTTGGAAGCTATGGTTCAATCACCGGTTGTGAAACTAGCGATTCGATTGAGCACACAAGGAGAAGGGCGGGTTGATTTCATTTTAGCTAAAGCGGGGCTTGCTTCGAGTCCCTACAAGATCCTGTGTTTATTGGAGGAGATCGTTCGAAGAGGAGTGTCTTTATGGGAACTGCCGAATTGATTTTAATTTCTGTCCTCACTCTAAATATCTGGGGGTTACCGCGAGCGGGATTTAAAGTGCTTTCTCCCCTGAGAGAAGAGCGAGTGAAGGAGTTGTGTCAGAAATTAAAGAAAGCAGCTGCGACTCCTGAGGGATGGGATGTGGTTTTTCTTCAAGAGGTGTGGGTCAAAGAAGACCGAGAGATTCTTTCAAAGTGTGGTTATTCTGAAAGCGTGGATCTGAATGAAAAGGATCGGCTTTTGGACCATGGGCTCATGATTCTGAGCCGGTATCCGTTATCTGCGTCCACTCGGCTTACTTATCCCGCTTTACGCTTTGATTCAGAGAGTGGAGAAAACGGAGAGTTTTTCGCTCGGAAATCGGCCATTGCTGCTAAACTCAGTCATCCAAAAGCGGGGGAATTGTGGGTTAGCAATACTCACTTAGTGAGCTTCTACGATGAGGAGTCTCGAGATAAGTTTTACGATTCACGTCGACTCCAATTCACCCTTTTCGCAAACTGGTCCAAACAATTGGCCGGAAAACTTCCTTTGATAGTTGGCGGGGATTGGAATTTTGGGCCCCACAATAAGGGTCTCTGGGTAGAGAAAGAGAATTTGTTTTCTGGTTTTGTTTCAGCCAGGGAAGGGGAGAAGATCTGCACGATTAGCAAATCCAACACGTTTCAATCAGAAGACTTGGGAAAGTTGGACCATATCATGGCATCTACCCACTTTGTGTCTGTTCGGGGGGGCTTAGCAATGGAGGAACCCGTCCGAGATTCAAATCAAAATGAATTTCATATTTCCGACCATTTTGGGTGGACCGAAGTCTTTGGACTGCCCCTTAAGACGCCTTTCCAGTAGCTTCAAAGTGAAAAATAATCAGATACTTAGAACCACCCACCAAATCGACTCATTATCGACTCAGGAAATATTTAAACGAATTGATCCTTCCATACTGGATCTGTGATACTGCGCGTTAAATGGAAAATTTACCTGCACGTAATTCACTGACCTATTTTTAGGCTTCAAGTAAATCTGGGTAGTTTTGTGCAGGTGTGAATTTAGGAGCACAGAAGCTTTTGCTCGGCTACTAACTATAAATTGAAAAGTGGACCTTGAAATATTGCGATCGCTAGCCCAGCGATGAAAGTCGGCAGGCACCGGGGCATTCAAATACCAGCACTCAACGCCTCAAAAAAATAACTTCCCACTCGTGATTTAGAAAATTGCTAAAAACTTCATAATTGTTTCGTGGATTGTGAAGTCGTCGGTAGTTTAGACTTAGTATTAGGGTAATTCCTCCTATTTAAATCATCTTCGGAGTTACATATGTTGGACAAATTTCCCAATCGCAAAATTTATTCGTGCCAATATATCGCACCGGTTTAGCTGTGCCCCCCGGGGGATGACGATTACGGCTTCGAGAACCGTAGGTTCTAGATCGGCAAAGGCCTACAGGGGTCTTGCCATCGGGACCGGTGCAGAAATACCTCTTTCAACGCACTTTAGACTTGATTGGAGTGCATCTGCCCAAAACGGAAACTGTTCGGTTACCAATTCATTTAACAATGAAATATGGACAGGAAGGACTGGAACTCGGGAGATAGTTCCCTCAAACTTTGGAATGCCAAGAAGGGATCTTACCTTTTACCTGAAGTGTCTGAACTCCAACAACGAAGTTGGAGAAGTTACCTTTAAATTTTTTAACCAGTCGTTGTAACTTTAACGCTGGTATCACTCGTCACAGTCTTGAAACGAGCACTTGGTATTGCGAAAAAAAATCAACTTTCCAAAAAACCATTAGCGTCGTGCCATTAAAATACCAAAACAGGTCGAAACAGGGCAAAAGAAGCCAAAGCCGACAAAAGCTGAAAAACCTTTCTGGTTTTGACTGTCCGGGAGTCTACCTGTGATTTTAGTTAGTTTTTTGGGTGTTAATGCCTTCACACGGCAGAGGTCATAGGTTTGAGTCCTAAAGCACCCACCAGTTGAAAGCCGGGGACCAGAAGGTACTACTTACCCAGAAGTAAATGATAGATAGCGTTCCTAGTAGCCGAGCTGGTGTTTCTTTTTGTCGGTTTCGCTTTTCTAGGAAGCGTACTTTTGTAATTTTTAAGAACACGGTTGTATTGAGTACTTAGCTCCCCCAATTCAGTTTGCTCTCTGTCGTTTGGTTTAACCATCCAATATCCCGACCTGCACTGAGATAATTTTGGATACATTTGGTCACATTCATTATCAAACAGAGTCCAAAGATTTACGATCGGCACTCCCCAATCCAAAGCTCTTTGCACATTAATCAGCATTTGATTCAATTTGGGGGTGCCTCCAGAGATTTCATTCCAACCGAGTTCACTGATATAAACTCTTTTGCTTGAGAAAGGTGCCACTGATCTGCGTCCGCTCGCGTTTGCCTTTGATTCGATGTAATTTAAGGCATTGGCAAAATCGGCCTTTGGGCCAAACCCCGTATCGTATGCCGAGTAGCCATATAGGTCGCACCGGGTGTTGGGCACTATTTCCGAAACAGCAGCTTTTCCACCCTTTATTACTTTTGAGACGTGGTTAATCTCGCACCCCTGATAAACTCCCACACCGCTGTAGAGAGCAGACTCGTTTCTTGCTTGGTCAATAGCATCCTGCACCGTGTTCCAATAGAGAATAGCATTTTGAACTCGGTCTGGGAGAGGTGCCTTGGTCGCATCAGGAAAACCATTTTTATCGAAGGGGAGTATCGCCCAATCCATTTCATTTACAGTTTGGAGTATAAAAGTTTTTTCGGTCTCTCTGTACTTATAGAGCAGGTACTTGGTTAGATCGTAGAACTCCTTGTAAGTTCGTTGAAGTTGTCCCGGAGTGAACGTTGGACCCGAAAGATTCCAATTCGAAGCGACACTCCAGTCAAGAAGAGTAATGTCCCATGCTCCCGGTCTAATCGAGCATGCCGCATATTCAGTCTGTCCGAAATCCACCGGATCAACGTCAATAATAAAAGTGCTGAATGGTTTACTAAAAACCTCCTGATAGCGAGGATGTGCTGCCAAATCGGTTAGACTTCTGATGTTTCGATCGAGCTGGGTCATATTGAGTTCCCGCTCTTTATCAGAACACCAGTCTCTAGTCTGATAAATCCCAAGTTTCAACCGTCCCCCCCCGTTGGGATCACTCAGATTATGGTTGTGTGGTGTCCAACAGATTTGGGGGTTCATGTAAATCTCAATTGCCTGAAACCCAAGATTTTCAGCTGTGGTTGCGCCCCGAACCAGATAATCCTCCCCCCATTTGGGATACAACCCGCTTGCGTGGGAAACACTAATACGTGTGTCTAGTAGCGGGGGTGTGTCAGCCCAAGTTAATCCGGGAACAAAAATCCAAAAGAAAATCAGAGGGAGGGTTGATAAATACATCATCAATTTTAAAGATACGCCAGCAAGTTCCTTGAAACAATTAATCAATAGTGAAAATCTCGCAACAATTGAGGATTCCTAGCTCGTCGAGAAGGGAAGTGACGCAAAAATGTGAAGGAAATTTCATAATTGATCAGTGGATTGCAATTTATATTTTCCTTAGCATGAAAAGAACAGGGTGAAGAAGGAAAGGATCCTTTATGAGAACTTATTTTATCATCGGACTGATATGGATTGCAGTGTCCGGCCAAGCTGCCGATTCAGGCTCAGTAAACTATAATGGAGTTGTGAGCAATGTCGGTTGTATGGCCGCCGCAAATGATCAAGGGCCCTACTGTTATTTCACAGTGAGTTCTAGCTTGGGATGTTTTGGGGACGTAATTTCTTTTTCTGCCAATTCAGATGTGGGAAAAGGCTATTTGGCACTTTTACTTCAAGCTCAAGGCACTGGAATGAGAGCATCAGTGATAGTGAACTCAAAGACTTCAGGCAACAATTGCAACCTTTCCGCCTCTGGCGGCATTCTTAGTGTTTCGCCCTGATCTTAAGGTTGGTTCTTTTGAAGTAAACTGGGCGCACCTGAAAACTCAGTCTGAACACTTGGTCTTGCCAGTTTCCATGCTATCTCATAATCTTCTTCATCGGTAGGCAGTTTGACCAATCAGGCCCAAGGAATAGGAGAAAAAAATGAGCAAAGTCACTTTAAAAGGAAATCCGTTCAACACTGTAGGGGAGCTTCCCAAAGCAGGGACCGTCGCTCCTGATTTCAAACTGATCAAAGCAGATTTGTCGGAAGTGTCTCTTGCAAACTATGCCGGCAAAAGAAAAGTTTTGAATATTTTTCCGAGCATCGATACTCCAACTTGCGCTCTCTCCGTTCGCTTGTTCAATCAGAAAGCAGCGGCTCTTAGAAACACGGTAGTGCTTTGCATTTCGGCTGATTTGCCTTTTGCGCAGAAGAGATTTTGTGGCGCTGAGGGAATTTCCAATGTTGAGACTCTCTCCACTTTCAGAAGTCATTTTGGAAAAGAGTACCAAGTGGAAATGGCTGACTCTGCTTTGAAAGGGCTTTGCTCTCGCGCCGTTTTGGTGCTGGATGAGAACAACAAAATCATCCATGCTGAACAAGTCAGTGAAATTGCGAACGAGCCCAATTACGAAGCCGTTCTGTCTGTCTTAAAGTAAAACTTATTCCCGGCCCAGCCTGAGAGCCCCTCCAACGGTGCCTGAGACCAGAGCCCCGTCGTAGCCTATTTCCATTGCGGCATAGTAGCTATTGTACTTAATCGAGTTCTCAAGAGGGTAGCGAAACGACAGCTCTCCCGTTTGCCAATCCACTCCTTCAATGGTCCAGGTTTCCTCATGCTGGCCCAAATAATAAATCTGATTGGTCTCGGAACTCATTGTAGGGATTCCATTCGGAACGCTCAGTTTTGAATTGGCCCAAACCGAACGGAGAAGCCGTTTCTCTGGAACCCATTCAAATTTTTCAATCCCATAAGGGGCATAGTCTTTGTAATTGGACCAGAGAATAATCCAGAAATTGGACCAAACGCTTGCGGGGTGATCTCCATAGTCATTGTTTACTGCCACTGCTTCGTAGCCCCTTACCAGAAGAGACTGATCGGTAATCGATCTCTCTCTTTCGGGGTTGCCAAATAAAATGGGAGTGATTCCCGCGACTCGTTCCGGAAAACCGGGAATGGGTTTCCAGTTTTCCGGAATTTTATCCCGCCAAAAAGCAATGATGTTCATTTTCTTCTCGCCATCCGCAATGACGACCAATTTGTCCTGATTGCCTGTTCCCATCAAAGTGGGAGTGGTTCCAGAACCGCGGCCCAATCGACCCGGCATCAGAACATCGCTTGTGGGGTAAGAAGATTCCCATGCTTTTTCCAGAGAATGTCCTGTCCAATTCATTCGAATCATCCTTTTGTGGGTAACCACGTAGATTCCACCGTCTTCATCAACTGCCAGTGAGTTGGAAACTTCTTCATCGTCACTGATTCGATGAAAAACCATTTCACCGGTAGCGCGGTTCATGACGATCACCAAAGAACGATCTGTCACCATGGCAACATAGCCATCGTAAGTGAGGTTCATACCCACAATCACTTCGGACGGATCGACCAGCATTTTTTCCGGGATTCTGAATTCTTTAACTTTGCGGATTCGTGATTTGGGCTCCCCCCGCTCCTCCTCTTCGTAAACAAAGACGGATGAATCTCTGGGAAAAAACATGCGCCCATCTTTGTCCAATAGCGTGTAGGCCCCGGAAATGGCTTGGCTCCCCTTTCCAGTTTTTCTCACTGAAGTGGCGCTTCGCCATTTTCCTTCATTTGAGTTCAATTTATAGAGTGTATTTCGAGAGCTGCCCCAACGC
>Ga0214917_10000484_pt1 | contig 52252 bp, 47 predicted proteins | sample LL_1208_BB_MetaG_FD_177983 | JGI IMG/M metagenome (GOLD analysis project Ga0214917, IMG submission 177983) | Freshwater microbial communities from Lake Lanier, Atlanta, Georgia, United States - LL_1208_BB | ecosystem: Environmental > Aquatic > Freshwater > Lake | place: USA: Georgia | collected... | reverse complement strand
CGGAAAGTCTCGCGAGCGGTGTTGTCGATCCTTTTGTTCAAGCTTCGACGCGCGACATCGTTGCATCGGTGATTATCTTGGCGACGCTCTTGTTCAAGCCCCATGGCCTCTTCGGTCATGAACATATTGAGAGGGTGTGACGGATGTTTTACCGCCGCGCCGGCATCAGACATACGCGTTATCAAGATGAGCGGCAGCTTTTTCCGCTCACCTTCGATCGTGTACTTATCTTCGCCATTCTTGGCTTTCTATTATCAGCTCCATTCTGGATAGATCGACTTTATCTTGTCGGCTACATGGTGCCTTGGCTGATTTGGTCGGGAGCTGCACTGGGTCTCAACCTGTTGATGGGTGGAGCAGGGCAAATCCATCTCGGCTATGGAGCGGTTATCGGCATCGGTGCTTACACGTCGGTCCATCTCGTCCGCTTCGGCGTACCGCTCGAGATCGCGATGCTGTGCGGCGGCTTTATGAGTGCCTTCATAGGGTCGATATTTGGTGCCGCAGCGTTGCGCGTAAAGGGCATCTACCTCGCTATGGCGACATTGGCGATGCAATACATCGTCGATTTCTTCACGCAGACGAAGATCATCAGCGGTGGTTCGCTGGCGACACTTCAGGTACCGCCCGTTAGTTTTCTGGGGATCAGCCTGAAGAGTGATGTAGCGACCTATTATTTCTGTTTCGGCGTCACCTTCCTGATCGCGCTTTATATGTTGAATATCCGCCGCACGAGTTTTGGACGAGCTTTGGCGGCTGTACGCGAAAAGGACTACGCAGCTCAGATTCTTGGCGTGTCGACGTATCGTTACAAGCTTCTGGCCTTCTGGGTATCGTCCTTTATTGGCGGCGTCGTTGGCTCGGTGCTCGCAGTTGCCTATTTGCGCGCCATCTCTCCCGATCAATTCCATTTGGAATTGTCGGTACAATTGTTGGCTATGGTGATTGTCGGCGGGCTTGGTAGCGTACTGGGTCCGTTTTTGGGCGCAGCCCTTATTCTGTTCGCGCCAATTGTGCTGAATAATTCCTTAGGTGCGGTCGCGAGTGCACTAGGGACAGACATTCCAATCGATCTCCGGGCGCATATGCCCTTGTTGGCATATGGTTTGATGATCGTTCTATTCCTTCTTTACGAGCCGCTGGGTCTCGCGAAAATTTATGATAACTTTAGAAAATACCTGCTGGTCTGGCCTTTCCGGCACGCCCAAAAATAAGCAGGACGATGACGAGAATACACAAAGGGAACCAAGGAGAAGCAAAATGGAAATGAATCGTCGCAAATTTCTCGCCGGTACGGCAGGAGCTGCCGCCGCATTCACAGTCCCGGGCATGACGGGTGAAGTGTTTGCGCAGGAAAAAATTGTTCGCTTCAGCTTCCCGCAGGATTTCACGAAGATTTATACTTTCGTGACATCGGAATACAGCCAAGGGCAGCGCGATTACATCACATTGATCAATGAACGCGGTGGCATTGGTGGCTACAAGATTGCCGCCGACGTCTCCGACCACGCCAATGATCTTCCGCGCGCAATTGAAGCCTATGAGCGCGGCAAGCGTGAAGGCGTCGTGCTTGTTGACCCCTTGTCGACGCCGGTCGCCCGTGCACTTGTGCCGCGCGCATTGGAAGACAAGATCAATCTGATCACCGCGTATTCGGGCCGCTCGGACGCGGCAGACGGCACGGTTTTTCCATATGTTCTACCGCTCTCGATCAATTATTGGACGCAGTCTGCGCTCATTATCGAGAACTTCCGCAAGATGGAGAATGGCGATCTCAAGGGGAAGAAGATCGTCTTCGTGCACATTGATACACCCTTCGGCAAGGAACCTTTGCCGATCCTCGATGTGTTGTCGAAGCGCCTTGGCTTCACCTTGATCACATTCCCCTATGCACCGCCCGGCAATGACCAGTCAGCGATTTGGCCGCAAGTCCGCCGTGCGCAACCTGATTTTGTTATCTTCTGGGGCGCAGCTGTCGGGCAAACTGTGGCCCTGACAGAAGCTTTCCGCAACGGCCTCCGCATGGATCGGGTGTCGTCGTCTGTCTGGCTCTCAGAGTCTGATATGGATGTCGTCGGCCGCGCCAATGCCAAGGGCGTCATGAAGGTAGAGCCTTGCGTGGGTGGTCGCGATCCCAAGATCATCAAAGACATCCTGTCCGAGGTCGTTGGCAAGGGCAAAGGCGCAGGTCCGGAAAACAAGGTTGGCACCGGCTATTACAATTACGGTGTTCAGATGGCCTCTCTCATGGTCGAGGGTGTGCGAATGGCCGTGCAGAAAGCACCGAACGGTCCAGTCACCGGCCCATGGCTTAATGAAGGACTTACCTCGATCAAGGACTTCACTGCCGAAGGCATGTTGCCGCCGACCACTGTCACCAAGGCCGACCATCAAGGCGGCGGGATGGGCCGTATTGCGCGCTGGGATGGCAATAAATTCGTGCCAATCACGGATTGGTACACGGCCTTCCAAGATGTCGTCTGGGATGAAATCCGCAAATATGCGGAAGAATTCAAGAAGACAGGCAAGTAATTCAACATCAACGCCGCGCCGGTTCAATCCGGCGCGGTTTCCATCTGGGGCTCCCATGCTGCTCGCGCTCAACAATGTCGAAGTTGTCTATGATCGCGTTTTCCTCGCGGTGAAGGGCGTTTCGATTGAGGTGCCCGATCGCGGGCTCGTCGCTCTGTTGGGCGCCAATGGCGCAGGCAAGAGCACTATCTTGAAATCGGTCAGCGGACTTCTGAAGCCCGAACGGGGCGAGGTTTCGCGCGGTGAGGTTTTATTCAACGGCAAACCGATTGTTAATCTCGATCCACCCGAACGCGTGCGGATGGGGATCGTCCATGTTTTGGAAGGGCGCCGTGTTTTCGGCCAGTTGACGCCGGCAGAAAACCTGATTGCTGCCGCCTCGATGCACAAAGATCGCGGTCATGTGAATGCGCTGATGGATAAGATGTTTGCGCTTTTTCCGCGGCTTGCCCAGCGCGCCAAGGCAAAGGCAGGCTATCTCTCCGGCGGTGAGCAACAAATGCTCGCGATTGCACGCGCTTTGATGACCGAGCCAAAATTACTGATGCTGGATGAGCCGAGCCTCGGGCTTGCACCTTTCCTCGTCGATGAAATATTTGATATTATCTCGCGCATCAATGCGGAGCAGGGTGTCTCCGTTCTACTCGTTGAACAGAATGCGATTGCTGCGCTTGATGTCGCCGATAGCGCCTATTTGATCGAGAATGGTCGCATCTTGATGGGCGGCCCAGCCGAGATGCTGAAATCGAACCCGGACGTCGCTGAAGCCTATCTCGGGGGCAGCCACCAATCCGATTATCATGCAGTGAAACATTATCGCCGCCGCAAAAGGTGGCTCGCATGAGTCTCGGTACGCTTTATCACTGCGTTGGTGCGCGTTCGTTCCGTGTGCTCTGGGGAGCAGCGGCTGGCGACATCCCCATTGATCTCGTGATGCTGCCATTCCCGCCTCGGGTGAAGCAGCGCGACTATCTTGCGGTCAACCCGCTTGGGACCATTCCGGCTTTTGTCGTGGATGGAACCGTCATGACGGAATCTATGGCCATTTGCGATTATCTTGCGGCACGCCATCCCGCCTCAAGGCTGGCGGTTGGTCCCGATGAGCCGGATTTCGCCGCCTGCCTGAATTGGTCTCATCACGGCGAAGCGACGCTGTCTTTCCCGCAAGCCATCATCCTCCGGTATAGCCGGTTCGAACCGGAAGAACGGCGCCTGCCGCAGGCCGCAGAGGATTATACCCGTTGGTTCCTGGCGCGACTTCGCGCGCTTGAAGCAGCGGTCTCCGATGGAAGGCGCTTTCTCTGTGCCGACCGGCTAACGCTCGCCGACTTATCGGTAGGTTATGCCCTTTTGCTTGCCGATTATCTCGATCTCAAGGACCGTTTCACGCCGGGGGTTTCTGCCTATTACGAAGGCATATCCGCTCTGCCATCCTTCGTGCGTGCGCGCGAATGGGAGAAGGAAGCGGCGATAGCGCAAGGCATTTCGCCCATTCCCGCACCGCTCCTCGTGGGATGAAGGCTTTGGTTGCATTGCACCATTAAACGATCTGTGTCTGCCGCTTGCCTTATCCGCGTCAAGTTCCAATTCTATGGGTCAGCGAGGGGCAAGAATAATGGTCGGGATCGTGCCCCCGCGGCCTGAACTCTATTCAATTTACGCCACAGCCTCGTTATAAGGCTCGGACTGCGCAATATGCAGCCTGGGCCCGTTAAGGGGCTCGTAGCCAGCGGAGCCCGCGTTTGATGGTTCGTTTGCCTGTCTTCCTTGCCGCGTCGATGTCGCTCGTCGCGCTCTCAGCCGTCCATGCTCAGACCCAACCGGCCCGCCCGGGCGGACAACAGGCGCGGACTGTTCCGGTCTTGATGGCGAGCGCAGTGCAGAAAGCGATGCCAGTGCGTTTCGATACGATCGGCGTTGTGCAGCCTGTGTCGAGCGTCGTTCTGCGGTCGCGCGTGGAAAGTCAGGTGATGGATGTTCTCGTCGCCGATGGTGCGACGGTGAAGGAAGGCGACGTCATCATCAAGCTCGATCAGCGCACGGTTGAAGCGCAAATCAAGCAGGCGGAGGCGCAACTTGCCCGCTCGCAGGCGCAACTGGAACAGGCGCAACGCGATGTCCGCCGGTTCGAACAATTGATGGCTAATGACGCCGGATCGCGCGTCAATCTCGACAACAGCCGCACGCAAATGGTGACGCTGCAGGCGCAGATCCAGTCCGATCAGGCAGCGCTTGAAAATCTAAAAGTTCAGCTTGGTTTTTACACGATCCGCGCGCCGATCTCCGGGCGGATCGGCGTTGTTGGCGTCAAGCCGGGTAACATCGCCAAGATAGCCGAAAACTCGACGCCGTTCGCAACGCTCATCCAGATCAGCCCGATCTATGTCGCCTTTGCCGTACCACAAAAGTTGCTTGTCGAACTGCGCAGCGCGATGGCTGACGGCACGGCCAGCGTAACCGCCACGCCGCAGGGGACGACGAAGTCAGCAACGGGAAAAATCGCAGTGATCGACAATTCGGTCGATAATGCATCTGGCACGATCACCCTGCGTGCCATGTTCGAAAACGATAATGAACTATTGTGGCCGGGCGCGCTGTGCAATGTGCGCGTCACGTTGCGGACAGAGGCTAACGCTATCGTCGTGCCGCGCGAAGCGGTGCAGACGGGACAAGCCGGCAATTTTGTCTTCGTCGTGCAAGATGGCATTGCCAAGGTGCGCCCTGTCACGCTTGATCGTGCTCTCGAGGGAGAGGCGATCATCTCCTCGGGCCTGAAGGCCGGTGAGAATGTTGTCACCGATGGTCAATTGCTGCTGACGGATGGCGCGCGTGTTGAACAAAAAGGCGGAACGTCAGCGCCTGCCGCAGGTCAGCCGGCAAAGGGAGCTTCCTGATGCAACTTCCTGAGGCCTGTATCCGCCGCCCGGTGATGACGACGCTCATCACCTTGAGCTTCATCATTTTTGGGTTGTTCGCATACCGGCAATTGCCGGTTGCGGCATTGCCACGCGTCGACTTCCCAACCATCAATGTTAGCGCCCAATTGCCGGGTGCAAGCCCCGAGACCATGGCCGCTTCGGTGGCTGCTCCGCTCGAACGGCAATTTGCGACCATTTCCGGCATCACATCGATGAACTCGGTGTCGACGCAGGGGTCGACGAACATCACGCTGCAATTTGACCTTGATCGCAATATCGATGGTGCAGCGCTTGACGTACAATCAGCGTTGAGCGCGGCGGCGCGGCGGCTTCCGGCCGATCTGCCGAACCCCCCAAGTTTTCGCAAGGTGAACCCGGCCGATCAACCCGTTCTATTTCTCGCCTTGTCCTCAAATACGCTGCAACTCTCGACGGTCTATGACTACGCTGAGCAAGTGTTACAGCAGCAGATTTCTCAGATCCCCGGTGTCGCGCAGGTTCAGATTTTCGGTTCGCAGAAATATGCGGTCCGCGTCATGGTTGATCCGGAAGCGCTCTCGGCGCGCGGCCTGTCGTTTAACGACATTCGGACGGCCATCAATCAGGCCAATTCAAACCAGCCTGTAGGTGCCCTCCGCGGTGAACGCCAGCGCATCACCATTGAGGCGTCTGGCCAGCTTGAACGCGCCAATGATTACGCGCCGCTAATCGTGGCCTCGAAGAATAACATACCCGTCCGTCTTGAAGATGTAGCGACGGTCAGGGATTCGGTCGAAAACGATCAGGTGGCGAGCTGGTACAACAATGATCGCTCAATGATCTTGGCGATCTATCGTCAGTCCGATGCCAACACCGTCGATGTCGTCGACAAGATCCGCGATCGTATTCCCGGTTACCGCGATCAGATTCCAGCCTCGATTAATCTAGCTGTCCTCAATGACCGCTCGATCCCGATCCGCGAAGCTGTGCATGACGTTGAGTTCACGCTCATGCTGTCGATCGTACTCGTCGTGATGGTCATCTTTTTGTTCCTGAAATCCCTCACCGCGACAATAATCCCGACTTTGGCGCTGCCGGTCTCAATCATTGGCACGTTCGCGGCCATGTATGTCTTTGGCTATTCGATCGACAACATCTCGCTGTTAGCGCTCACGCTCGCTGTCGGCTTCGTGGTCGACGATGCCATCGTGATGCTCGAGAATATCGTCCGTTACATCGAAGAAGGCATGAAACCCTTCGACGCAGCGTTGCGCGGCTCGCGTGAGATCGGGTTTACCATCGTCTCGATCACATTATCGCTTGTTGCGGTGTTCATCCCCGTGTTCTTTATGGGCGGTGTTGTCGGCAAAGTGTTCCGCGAATTTGCGGTTGTCATCTCTGTCTCGATCTTGGTCTCGGGCTTCGTCTCGCTGACGTTGACGCCCATGCTTTGCGCCCGCATTCTCAAGCCCATCGACCACCATAAAAAACCGAGCCTGTTCGACCGTACGGTGGAAGCTGGTTTTGACGGTATGCTCTGGGCCTATCGCACAGTGCTTGATTTCGTCCTGCGTTGGCGTCTTGCCGTTCTCGTTCTAACCATCGCTTCTGTGTTCGTGACGGCCAAACTTTTCGTTGATATGCCGAAGGGCTTCTTCCCGCTCGAAGATACCGGCCTTCTGCGTGGCGCGACGGAAGGTGCACCCGACACCTCCTTTGAGGCGATGATGGCGCGTCAGCAAAGGTTAAATGCAATCATCCGGCAGGATCCAGCAGTGGCTTATGTCACATCGAGCTTGGGCAATGTGGCGCCGAACCAGGGTTTTCTGTTCGTGGCGCTGAAGCCGCGCGATGAACGTGACGATATCAATACTGTCATGGGGCGTTTACGCCGGATCAGTAGCCAGGTACCGGGTATCACGCTTGTGATGCAGCCAGTTCAGAACATCAATCTGAACTCTGGTCGCCAGTCCCGCGCGCAATATCAATATACGATGCAAGGGGCTGATCTCGGCGCACTTTACGCCGCTGCACCGGATATGCGCGACCGCATGACGAAGCTTAATGAATTGCGCGACGTCTCAATCGATCTTCAGCTCACCAACCCGCAACTCGTCGTTGATATCGACCGCGAGAAAGCAGCCAATCTGGGCGTAACGTCGGACGCGATCCGCCAAACGCTCTATAACATGTTCGGCTCGCGTCAGATTTCGACGATCTATACGCCTGCGTCCGACTATCAGGTCATTATGGAAGCGGACCGTCGCTTCCAAACCGATCCGTCAGCGCTCTCGCGCATTTTTGTGAAATCGTCGACGGGCGCGAATGTCCCTCTGGAAGCGGTTGCAACGATCCGTCGTAACATCGGCCCGCTCTCGGTGAGCCGCATTGCGCAGCAACCGGCCGTTTCGATCTCATTCAACCTCGCGCCCGGGATTGCTCTTGGGGATGCGGTTGAGAGCATCAAGCGGCTTGAGCGCGAGGCGGGCTTGTCGGCTTCGATTACGACCGGCTTCGCCGGCTCGGCGCAGCTCTTTCAAGAAGCATTGAAAGGGCAGGGGTTTCTCATTCTCGCAGCAGTGCTCGTGATCTACATCGTGCTCGGCATTCTTTATGAGAGCTTTATCCATCCGATCACGATTTTGTCAGGCCTGCCCTCTGCCGGTTTGGGCGCACTTATCGCGCTGAAAGTGTATGGCATGGATTTGTCGGTGATCGCCATCATTGGCATTTTGATGCTGATCGGCATTGTGAAGAAAAACGCGATCATGATGGTTGACTTCGCGATTGAGCGACGGCACGAAGGCGTGGACGCGCTGAATGCTGTGCGCGACGCTGCGTTGGTCCGTTTCCGCCCGATCATGATGACGACCTTTGCAGCCATCTTCGGCGTGCTGCCGATTGCGATTGGGGCAGGCGCCGGTTCGGAATTGCGCCAACCGCTTGGCATCGCCGTTGTGGGTGGTTTGTTGGTGTCACAATTGCTGACGCTTTTCATCACACCAGTAGTCTATTTCTACCTCGACAAGGTCGAGACTTGGACGAAGCGCGGCGGGCGTCCGGCCAAAGTGGAAAAAGATGTCGAAGCTGCGGCTGCACCGGTTCCGGTGGCTAGCCACGCGGCCTTCCAGAAGATCGATTGAGCGGTCCGCTCAACGTCCCATAAAGCGGCGAGCTGCAGACGCGCCGGGAGTGGAGAACCCGCTCCGGCGTTTCTATGCGTGGGGCCTGCTCCTGCGCAATGAACACGGTCGACCGCATAGGGTGAGGAGCCAGGCCTTTGGCTTGACATTACAATCGTGGAGCGGCGCACAGTTCAGTTTTGGAAAAATTTAACGCAGCTGAGGGCATAAAGCGTCGGAGGTTGTTGCTCATGGGCCCATTGATGCTGCCTGACGTCACTGTTCTGATCGCAGATCCCAGCGTCTATTGCCGCCGGGTCCTGCGTGACATGATGGCGCAAAGCGGCATCAAACGCGTGTTCGAGGCAACTGATGGGGCTGAAGTCTTGAGCGGCCTGGCCGAGGCGCGGCCCGATCTTCTGATCGTGGATGTCGACATCCCCTTTCTGAATGGGATTGAGGTGACCCGCATGTTGCGGGCCGACCGGACGCGTAGCATCTGGCAGACACCTGTTATGCTCATGGTTTCCCGGCCTCATCGCCGCCTGATCGAGGAAGGCTTGGCTGCCGGGGTCGATGATGTTCTATGTAAGCCGATTGCACCGCGTGCGGTTTGGGGGCATGTCGGCCGCTTGGTTGAGGTCGGAAGGGTCAAGCCGGCCGATCCTGTTGTGCAGCGCTCCACGTTAGGGTCTCGAGGCCTTACCGAAAAGGTGGCACCCGCTGCTGTGGCTTGATACAGTTTAAGTGCAGTTGGTGTTGAGCCGAAGAGGAAGAAGCCGTGACGCGGGTGGAGGTTGGATCGCCTGCGGCCATAACAGACGGATCGCATTCTGTTTCCGCAGATTCTCATGGACGCTCTGGCAGGACAAAAGCAGTCTATGCCGCGCTTGATCTCGGCACCAATAATTGTCGCCTCCTGATCGCTCGCCCGGTTCCGGGTGGTTTCCGCATTCTTGATGCATTTTCGCGTATCGTACGTTTGGGAGAGGGCTTGTCCGGATCGGGCCGCCTTGGCGAGGCTGCTATAGCCCGCACTATCGCCGCGCTCAGAATTTGCCGTGGCAAGATGGAGGCCCGCAATGTCAATCGCTTCCGTCTGATTGCGACCGAGGCTTGCCGCGCGGCGGCTAATGGCAATGATTTCATCAATCGGGTCCAGAGTGAAACTGGCTTGGCTCTCGAGATCGTCGACCGTGAGACCGAAGCCCATCTCGCCGCAGCCGGATGTGCCGCACTCGCCGATCCTCATGCAAAAGGCGTCGTGCTGTTCGATATTGGTGGCGGCTCGTCGGAACTCGTCTGGTTGCGTGAGGGCGCGGGTGAATTACGCAGTCGCGTCGCCGCTTGGATCTCCTTACCGCTAGGCGTTGTCAGCCTCGCCGAAAAATATGGCGGCCATCAGGTCACGGGCGCGGTATTTGACGCAATGGTAGCCGAAGTCGAGCGTGAGTTGCGTCCCTTCCGTGAGCGTGTCACCGATGTGGCGCGTTGCGAGAATTTTCATCTGCTTGGTACATCGGGAACGGTGACGACCATTGCTGGCGTCCATCTCGGGCTCGAACGTTATGACCGTCGCCGTGTCGATGGTTTGTGGATGGCGAGCGACGAGATCGACAGCATTCTCGCGACCTTGCTCGATATGAGTTACGACCAGCGCGCGGCCAATGCTTGCATCGGTCCCGAACGGGCCGATCTTGTGCTCGCGGGCTGCGCGATCCTGGAGGCGATCCGCAGGGCGTTTCCTGCCCGTCGTCTTCGGATCGCCGATCGTGGTTTGCGTGAAGGAATTCTCATGGATCTGATGCTGGAAGATGGCTGGCGTGTAAATGGAGCGCGGTCGTGACAGGGTCAGGCTCCAGTTCTGGCCGCGAGGGTGGCCGTTCGCTCAAGCAGCGCGTGAAGACAGCGAAGAAGAAGACGGTTTCGCAAACGCGCTGGCTCGAACGCCAACTCAATGATCCTTATGTCGCGCGCGCCAAGCGCGAGGGCTGGCGTTCGCGCGCGGCCTTCAAGCTCATCGAAATCGACGATAAACACAAATTACTGAAACCCGGTTCGCGCGTCGTCGATCTGGGGGCTGCGCCTGGTGGCTGGTCGCAGGTCGCGATCAAGCGGATTGGTCCGAAAGGCAAGATTGTCGGCATCGATTTGTTGGATATCGAGCCGATTGCTGGTGTCGATTTCGCTGTCATGGATTTTCTCGATCCCGACGCACCTGAGAAACTGCGCGCCATGCTCGGCGGCCCAGCCGATGTTGTTATGTCGGACATGGCCGCCAATGCGACGGGGCACAAGAAAACAGATCATCTGAAGATTGTGGCCCTCGCTGAACTTGCGATCGAATTTGCGCGTGAGGTTTTAGCGCCGGGCGGCTCTTTCGTCGCCAAGGTCTTGCAAGGTGGCACCGAAGGCTCGCTGCTATCCGATCTCAAGCGTGATTTCACGCTCGTCAAACATGTAAAGCCAGCCGCCAGCCGCAAAGACTCCGCTGAACTTTATGTGCTTGCAACAGGCTTCCGCCGATCCAAGGCAGACGCCTCGCCAGACCTAAACGAAGAAGAGGAATAAGACGATGTTCGACTCGGCTGCGCTGGACCATTCCCTTGGCAAAGCGGAGTTCGAAAAGCTCGCAACGCAATTGCGCGTCGATCTTCTGGCGGCACAAACGCACCTCGCTGAGACGAAGAAGGCGTCGATCCTAATCCTTATCAACGGTCCAGATGGGGCCGGTAAGGGCGGCGTGCTCAACCGCCTTTACGAATGGATGAATGCGCAGAACCTCGTCACAATGACTTATGATGGGCAGACCGATGAGGAGCGGCTGCGGCCGTTCGGGTGGCGCTATTGGCGCGATCTACCGCCAAAAGGCCGCACCGGCATCATGCTTGGCTCTTGGTATCATTACCCGATGCTGCAGCGCGCAACCGGCAAACTGTCGCGTGCTGGTTTCCATGATACGCTTGAGATCATCAATCGTTTCGAAGCCATGCTTGTTGAAGAGCGTGTCCTGCTCCTGAAACTTTGGTTGCACATGCCGCGGAAACTAGCGGCAAAGCGGCTCGACGAGGCCGAACAAGGCGGTGTGTGGAAACGTCCCGTGGTGCGCGAATGGGATCGCGTCGACACAAAATCCGAACAGAGAAAATTGATGGAAGCAGCGCTCGACATGGCGCAGCTGACCTCGACCGGACGAGCGCCGTGGGATGTCGTTGCAGCCTCCGATCCGCATTATCGCGATATTGCTGTCGGCAATTTGCTACTCGCAAAAATGAATGCGGCGCTTGCCCTCCATGAGCCTGATCCATCCGCCATGAAGAAAGTGGCGGAGGATTCTGCGGCGGCCCTCATGGGGGACAACAACACAAAGCTGAAGAGCGGCAAGCGTGCTCACCCGCCATCGCCTGTGCCGGGCCTGCCTTTCATCTCGGTTCTGTCGACGCTCGATATGGATGCCCAGACTGACGCGGCCACTTACGCGCACGATCTTCGCGCCGTGCAGGAACGTGTGACAGAGGCGGTCCAGTCTCGTGCGTTTCGCAAGCGCGGATTGGTCTTGGTATTCGAGGGAAACGATGCGGCCGGGAAGGGTGGTGCCATCCGCCGCGTGCGCGAGGCGCTCGATCCACGGCAATACCGCGTCTATCCCACCTCGGCTCCCAATGAGGAGGAGCGGGCACGACCCTATCTCTGGCGCTTTTGGCGCCATATTCCACCATTAGGGAAGATCGCCTTCTTCGACCGCTCTTGGTATGGCCGCGTTCTTGTCGAGCGGGTCGAAGGCTTTTGTCGGCCTGAGGATTGGACCCGCGCCTATGGCGAGATCAACGATTTCGAGCAAACCCTCTCAAGTTTCGGCCTAATCGTCGTCAAATATTGGCTCGCCATCAGCGAGGAGGAGCAGATACGCCGCTTTCAGGAGCGGGAGGACACCGCCTACAAGAACTACAAGATCACGGCTGAGGATTGGCGCAACCGGGCCAAATGGCCTCTCTACGAGGTTGCCATGAACGATATGGTCGACAGAACCTCAACGCTTGATGCACCTTGGACGCTGGTGGCGGCAAACCATAAGCGCCATGCTCGGTTGGCTGTTCTGGACAATCTGGCTGCCCGTCTCGAGGCAGAATTGGGCCGCTAAGGAACGGCATCGCTCGTAAGACCCAATCTGTCCTTTGGGCAGGCGGGGGTAATGGAAAAAGACCTGCGCACCCCTGTGGACGAGGCTTTTACGGGTTCCGCAATCTCCCATGCCATGATAAGGCCAACCGCCAACCGGGGTGCGGGCCCCGACTCATTAGCCCGCCCTGAAGGAGTTGGCCCATGGCCCATTTGGCTGAGATCCGCGAAGCCCTGACCTTTGACGACGTGCTCCTGCAGCCGGGCCATTCGCTCGTAATGCCAGGCGATGTCTCTGTCGCCACACGCCTCACACAGCGTATCAATTTGAACCTCCCGATCATCGCCGCCGCGATGGACACCGTTACCGAAAGCCGTATGGCCATCGCCATGGCGCAGCTCGGTGGCATCGGGGTCATTCACCGCAATCTCACCGCCGAAGAGCAGGCGATGGAAGTGCGCGCGGTGAAGAAATTCGAAAGCGGCATGGTGGTCAACCCGCTCACCATTTATCCTGATGAGCCGCTCTCAGAAGCGCTCGACATTATGAAGAAGAATGGCATTTCCGGCATTCCGGTCGTCGAGCGCGGTCCTGCCGGCAAGCCCGGAAAGCTCGTCGGCATCTTAACGAACCGCGACGTGCGTTTCGCGACCAATCCCGATCAGCCCGTCTCCGAATTGATGACGAAGGATCGTCTCATCACGGTGAAGGAAGGCGTGAGCCAGCAGGAAGCCAAGCGCCTACTGCATCAATTCCGCATCGAGAAATTATTGGTGGTGGACGAGCATTATCGCTGCATCGGCCTTATCACCGTGAAGGATATGGAAAAGCAGGTCGCCTATCCGAGTGCCTCGAAGGATGAACGCGGTCGCCTGCTTGTGGCCGCCGCAACGAATACCGGCGAGACCGGCTATCTGCGCGCCGAGATGTTGATCGATGCGGGCGTCGACGTGATCGTGGTCGACACAGCGCATGGCCATTCCCAACGTGTTCTCGATAGCGTCACGCGGATCAAGAAGCTCTCGAACTCCGTACAGATTATCGCAGGTAATGTTGCGACCGCAGGCGGCACCCGCGCGCTCATCGAAGCGGGGGCCGATTGCGTCAAGATTGGCATTGGTCCGGGCTCGATCTGTACAACGCGCATCGTCGCCGGCGTTGGCGTGCCGCAGCTTACCGCCATCATGGATTCGGCGGAAGAAGCGGCGAAGTCCAACGTGCCGGTGATCGCCGATGGCGGCATCAAATTTTCGGGTGATCTCGCCAAAGCGCTCGCTGCGGGCGCGGAGGTCGCGATGGTCGGGTCGCTTCTCGCCGGAACAGATGAAAGCCCCGGCGAAGTGTTCCTCTATCAGGGCCGTTCCTACAAAGCCTATCGCGGCATGGGCTCGGTCGGCGCGATGGCGCGCGGATCGGCCGATCGCTATTTCCAGCAAGACATCAAGGACGCATTGAAGCTCGTACCCGAAGGGATTGAAGGACAGGTGCCTTACAAGGGTGCGGTGGGCTCAGTGTTGCATCAGCTTGCTGGCGGCCTGCGCGCCGCTATGGGATATGTCGGTGCTGAAAATCTGAAAGCCTTCCGCGAACGCTCGCAATTTGTCCGCATCACATCCGCAGGCCTGCGCGAAAGCCACGTGCATGATGTAACCATCACGCGCGAAAGCCCGAATTACCCCACATCACGGTGAGATCAGAGTGACCCCTTCTGCGCGTCTTTCAGCGGCCATCGAAATTCTCGATGCCATTGCGGCCGAGCGCCGACCCGCCGCCGATGCACTCAAGGAATGGGGCCTCAAACACCGCTTTGCGGGTTCGGGCGACCGTGCCGCTATTGCGGCTCTCGTCTACGATGGGTTGCGCGTCAAAGCCTCCGCAGCCTTTGTTATGGGTGCAGAAACGGGACGCGCACTCATCCTTGGCATGTTGAAGCGCGCACGCCATTTCACGGTGGACGGTATTGCTGCGTTATGTTCGGGCGAACGCTTTGCGCCCGCACCGCTTTCGGCTGAGGAGCAGGCCGCATTGGCGGACGATCGTCTGGCCGATGCACCCGCTCACGTTCTGGGCGATTATCCGGCATGGCTCGATTCGTTTTTGGCTTCAGCCTTTGGCGAAGCCCGTGCTGCCGAATTGGCGGCGATGACGGAGCGCGCGCCCGTCGATCTGCGCGTCAACACGCTCAAGATCGATGTTGATGCGGTGGAGCGCGAACTTGCGCATCATCATGTCCAGAAAGCGGCCTTCGCACCGACAGGTTTGCGCATTGCATTGCGCGACGATGGGCGTGCGCCCGCCATTCAATCCGACCCTGCTTTTCTCAAAGGCCATGTTGAGGTGCAGGACGAAGGCTCTCAGCTTGTTTCGCAACTCTGCGCGCCTGATACCTCGATGCAGGTCATCGATCTTTGTGCTGGCGGTGGCGGAAAGACCTTGGCGCTCGCTGCACTGATGAACAATCATGGCCAGATTTTTGCGACCGATACCGACACGCGCCGTCTCGCTCCGATTTATGACCGCCTCGACCGCGCCGGCGTCCGCAATGTTCAGGTGCGTTCGCCCAAGGGCAAAGGCGACGATCCGCTTGCCGATCTCGAAGGCAAAGCCGATCTCGTTGTCGTCGATGCACCGTGCACGGGCACTGGGACATGGCGCCGCAATCCCGATGCGAAATGGCGTGTGCGCCCCGGCGCGCTTGAGCAACGCCAGAACGATCAGGCCGCCGTACTCGACCGCGCCGCAGACCTCGTCAAAAAGGGTGGTCGCATCGCCTACATCACCTGCTCGCTGCTGCCGCCGGAAAACGACGATGCCGTGGACGCCTTCCTCGCGCGCCATCCCGGGTTTACATTGGAAGCGGTGGATGATGTCGCGCGCCGCGCCGGCCTCGCAGCTCTTGCGCAATATCGCAGCATTGGCGGGCAGGGGATTTTACTGACGCCGTTGCGCACCAAGACCGACGGATTTTTCTTCGCCTCGCTTCTTCGTACCGATTGACGGATCGCCGCCATGACTGATGCCCATCACGACAAAATCCTCATCATCGATTTCGGCTCGCAGGTGACCCAGCTCATCGCCCGCCGCGTGCGCGAAGAAGGCGTCTATTCGGAAATCGTGCCGTTCCAATCGGCTGAAAAAGCCTTCCACGAGATGAAACCGAAAGCAGTGATCCTCTCGGGCGGTCCTGCCTCAGTGACAGAAAACGAAAGCCCACGTGCGCCCCAAGCTGTGTTCGATTCCGGCGTGCCTGTCCTTGGCATCTGCTATGGCGAACAGACCATGGCGGCGCAATTGGGTGGACAAGTTGAAGCGGGCCATCATCGCGAATTCGGTCGTGCCGAAATCAAGGTAAAGAAGGATTGCGCGCTCTTTCACGATGTCTGGCGCGTCGGTGAAAACTATCCTGTCTGGATGAGCCATGGCGACCGCGTGACGAAGCTGCCCGAAGGCTTCGAGGTCGTGGCAACATCAGAGAACGCACCTTTCGCTGCGGTGGCTAACGAAGCGAAGAAATTCTACGGCGTGCAATTCCATCCCGAAGTCGTGCATACGCCGCATGGCGCAGCATTGTTGCGCAATTTCGTGCGTAAGATTGCTGGTTGCACGGGCGATTGGTCGATGAAGGCGTTCCGTGAGGAAGCCATCGCGCGGATTCGCGCGCAAGTCGGCCAGGGCCGTGTGATCTGCGGGCTTTCTGGCGGCGTCGATTCCGCCGTCGCGGCTGTGCTCATTCACGAAGCGATTGGAGATCAACTCACCTGCGTCTTTGTCGATCACGGCTTGCTGCGTTTGGGCGAAGCGAAGAAGGTCGTCGCGCTTTTTAAGGATCACTACAACATCCCGCTCGTCCATGTGGATGCAGAGAAGCTGTTTCTGGACGCGCTTGAAGGTGTCAGCGACCCGGAGGTGAAGCGCAAGACCATCGGCAAGCTCTTCATCGACGTATTCGATGAGGAAGCCAAAAAGATTGGTGGCGCAGATTTTCTCGCGCAAGGGACACTCTATCCCGACGTGATCGAAAGCGTATCGTTTACGGGCGGCCCGTCCGTCACGATCAAATCGCATCACAATGTTGGCGGATTGCCCGCGCGCATGAAGATGAAACTGGTCGAGCCGCTGCGCGAATTGTTCAAGGACGAAGTCCGCGCTTTGGGCCGCGAACTGGATTTGCCTGAAGCCTTTGTCGGTCGGCATCCATTCCCGGGGCCGGGTCTTGCGATCCGCATTCCCGGCGCGATCACGAAAGAAAAAGCCGACATTCTCCGCTTGGCCGACGAAATCTATCTCGAAGAAATTCGCCGCGCCGGTCTTTACGACGATATTTGGCAGGCCTTCGCCGTGTTACTGCCAGTGCGCACCGTTGGCGTGATGGGCGATGGCCGCACTTACGATCATGTTTGCGCGTTGCGCGCTGTGACCTCTGTCGATGGCATGACAGCGGATTTCTATCCCTTCGATATGGGATTTTTGGGCCGGGCCGCGACGCGCATCATCAACGAAGTCAAAGGCATCAACCGTGTTGTCTATGACGTAACGTCGAAGCCTCCCGGCACGATCGAGTGGGAGTGAGGAACGACCGAGCGATGCTCGGGCAAAACGATCCTGTGAATCGTTTTGAGTTCCGAACGCCGCGAGCTTGGGCGAGCGGCTGCAACTATTAAGTTAAGATGCTTCGCGCTTCGCCCAATCCGGTGGCGGCGCTGTAAACGTCACAGCCTCACCGCTTGCAGGATGCGTAAATCCGATCTGCCACGCATGGAGGCAGAGGGGTGGCTCGCCGATATCCTTGGTCAGTCGTGGTTGTGCATCGCTTTCGCCATAGGCGGCATCGCCCAGAATTGGAAAACCGAGATAGGCACAATGGATGCGAATCTGGTTCGTGCGCCCCGTTAAGGGGCGAGCTTCGAGCAGGGTGGTGCCGTTGGCTGAACGTTCAAGCACTTTAAAGAGTGTTGTGGCTTCAGCGCCGTCTTGAGAATTGACTTCGCGTGTGCCCGAAACGCCGGCCTCTTTGGCGATAGGCGCATCGCAACGGAACTCATCTTCCGACGGATGGCCCTGCACGCGCACGAGATAGGTTTTACTCACGCGGCCTTCGGCAAATTGCGTCTGTAGCCGCCCGGCGAAGTGTTTGTTGCGCGCAGCAATCACAAGTCCCGTGGTGTTCGCATCAAGGCGATGGGCGGGTTTGAGTTTCTGCGGCCGGTAAACGAGATCGAGCACATGCTGCAAAGTGTTGCGGGTGAAGCGGCCGCCCACATGCATCGGCAAAGGCGCAGGCTTGTTCAACACAACCAAGGCTTCATCTTCGTGAAGCACCGTAACATCGGGTGCCACATCGGGCTCGACGATCTGCTCCTGCCGATGCAGGAGATGTTCGCCTGCGCGCGCAATGGCGGTCGCATCCAGTACCTTGCGATTTTCATCGAGCAAATTGCCTGCGCGGCATTCATCTTCCCAATAGTCCGCAGCCTTATGGGCCAGCAAGCGACAGAAGGTTTCAAGCACGGTGAGGCCATCGCATTCTTGCGGCACGCGCAAGGGGCGGAAGAGTTCGGCTGGTACGCTGCCGGGCAGTGGAGTCATCGCTGCGCGCATAGCGTGGTTGCGAGATTTCAAATGTTCTGCGGCCTGCTCTTGATCTGTGCGGTAACACCAAGGGCAAGATTGACCCGGAACATAGCGCGGGTCGCGCTGCTCATCAGCCGTCAGTGGTGAAAGGCATGCAAAACATTGCGCCGCATCTGACATATGCAGCGAAGGGTCGACACCAACGCGCTGATCGAAGACGAAGCAATCGCCTTTGTAGTGAGCGCCTCCGCATTCTTCGAAATATTTGAGAATACCGCCATCCAATTGCAGCACATGGCGATAGCCCTGCGATTCCATATAGGGCCCTGCTTTCTCGCAGCGGATGCCGCCTGTGCAGAACATCACGATGGTCTGGTCTTTGAGCTCCTTGGGTAGCTTTGCGACGGCGGCCGGGAAGTCGCGGAAATGATCGACGCCCGCAGGCAGGGCATTTTTTACGTGCCGAGTTTTACCTCGTAATCGTTGCGCGTATCCAGCAGTGTCAGTTTACGCCCTTCATCCAACCATTGTTTCAATTCGGCCGGCGCGATCTTGGGTGATGTGCGCTTGGCAGGTTCGATACCGGGGACGCCGAAGGCGATGATCTCGCGCTTAATCCGCACCAGCATGCGCCGGAAGGGCTGGGTGGCTGTGTAGCTATATTTGACTGTCAGTGGTTCGAGTCCGGGGATCGCACGCAGGCGACCCAAGAGGGACTCGATGGCCGTTTCTTCGCCCGCAACAAATAGATTAATTCCCTCTGTGCTCAGCAGGATTGTGCCGCGCAGGCGATGAGCACCGCAGAAAGCCAAGAGCTCGGTGCGCAGGACCTGCAGGTGTTGCAGCGAGGCGAACCGATAGGCTGCGATGTTAACGATGGGCAGCGCGTTGGTTTTTTGTTCGTTTGTCACGCCGCCTTTTATACGGAATCGCCCAGTTGGGTCAACGAAGGGCAGGACGATGAGACTGGCTTAAGGGGAGCTTGGTTGGGGGGCATAATACCATTTGAAAAACGACCCCATGCCTCAAACCCACGCTGATTACTCTTTAATCTCTGCGGGTTCAGGGGCCATGTGCGCCGCCTCGCTGGCGTTACTTTCGTTTCGATAGGGGATTTTTGGGTCTCGCCACGCCGCGCATCATCAACGAAGTCAACGGCATCAATCGCGTCGTCTGCGATGTCACATCGAAGCCTCTCGACACGATCAAGTGGGAGTAGCTTCAGATTGAAAGCCTACGCATCTCGTGTGCGCTGAGTGATGTTGTATTTCGGTAGTGGTAGGCGAAGTGGTTCAAAAAAATGTTTATTCATTAGATTGGGAATCTCCCTGCAAGCAATACTGAGCAAAGCGCCATCACCTGGCGCTCTAATGAGCTCTTGCGTTGTGTGTGCTAGAGCCTTGTTGGTTTTACGGATAACTTGCACGAGGGACTTTTCGACCTCCTTACGCTTATCTCCATACACCTTTAGGGCATCTTTTGGATCAACCATAACTAGCCGACGACCATTTGGATCGCTGAAGCTCTCAATGCCTACGTCCTCGCCGTTTTTATTCCTAGTCCGGTTTGTTAACATTCCATCTTTTTCAGCTGGGCCTAAAAATTCTAGAAGTGCACGAAAATGAATCAATCCAGCCTCAATTGCTGGGTTTGAAAATGCGTTCAGATTGCCTTCAAGAACAAGCTCTCCATCAACGAATATTACCATTGGTGGTGGATCAGTCCATTCAGAGCGGAGGCGCAGTGCATAATGTAGTGTGTTGACGCAATCCATTCGGTAGAGAATTATCTTTTGAATGAATTGTAATTGCCAGTCTTCCTTCATCTGAATCTCATCAAAATGGTGTTCATTCATCATGCGATAGGTAAAAAATGGTTCATGCCACTAGGAAGTAAGTTACTCTAACGGGCAGGTGAGAAGTCAAAGCATATTTTCTGACAGGATAAGCGTTCATTGCTGGCGATGGCGTTATGTTTGCTGGGCTCACACGAGGCAAGGTATTGGTGCCTTGGCCGCGCCATGATCAAGCTATAACGTCTTGCAAGTTTTGAGGGAGCGATCGACATGATCCTGATGATAGTCGGCCTTGCCATATTCATGGCGGCCCATGTGTTCACGACGATGCGGGAGCGGCGCGGCGATCTCTTGGTCTCGCTGGGTGAGGTCCGCTACAAGGCGATCTACAGCATCGTCTCGTTGTTTGGCTTTGTCCTGATTGTGAAGGGCTATGGCGATTATCGCGCGGCTGGGATGGTTCCGGTCTGGGATCCGCCGCGCGGGCTGCGCCATGTGAGCGTGCTTTTAATGTGGCCTGCCTTCGTCGCTCTGGCGGCTGCCTATGCCCCCGCAGGCAAGTTCAAGCGCATTCTCAAGCACCCGATGCTGGTGGCGGTGAAGATTTGGGCCTTGGCCCATCTTCTGGCCAATGGCGATCTGGGCTCCATCGTGCTGTTCGGTACCTTCCTCGCTTATGCGGTCTATGACCGGATCGCGGTCAAGAAGCGCGGTGAGGACGCCGCCATTGCCGCTTATGCCCCCAATAGCTTCGGCAAGGGGGACCTGATCGCGCTCGTCGCCGGGACGATTGCCTATGGTGCCATGCTCAAGCTCCATGGCTGGTTGATCGGCGTCTCCGTCTTCGGGTGATGACGGGGCGGCCTACCCATGCTAATCCCCCGGCAACCCTTTGAATGGGGCCGGGGGCCTTTGGCCTTGCGGCCCAGTCTGACCCGATCGAAAACGAAAGACCGATGAGCGATATTTTCCGCGAGATTGAGGAGGAAGTCCGGCGCGACCGGGCGCTCGACCTCGTCAAGAAATACCAGAACCTGTTCATCGGCGTGGCCCTCCTGATCGTGCTCGGCACGGCTGGCTGGCGTTTCTACCAGCATCAAGAGCTCCAGAAGGCACAGGAATCGGGTGCCCGTTTCGAACAGGCGCTCGAAGACAGCCGCGCGGGCCGTCCGGCCGAAACGCAGAAGATCCTAAGCGATCTCGAGAAGAGCGGCACGTCCGGCTATCGCACGCTGGCTCGCCTGCGCGACGCCGCCGAACTCGGAACGACCGATGCCAAGAAGGGCATCGCAGCGTTCGATGCGCTTGCTGCGGATACGGCACTGCCGAAGATTGTGCAGGATCTCGCGCGGCTGCGGGCGGCTCTTCTGATGTCAAACGATGCAAATGCCGAGACGCTGCGTACGAAATTGCAGCCGCTCCTGTCCGGCAGTGAAATGTCGGGACTGGCACGGGAAGTTATCGGCCTGTCTCTGCTCAAAGCCGAGCAATATGAAGCCGCTGGCAAAGAGTTCGACGCTATTCTGACAGACCCGAATGCTTCACCGCAGCTGAAGAGCCGCGTCGATCTTTATCTAGGCCTTGTGAAATCCGGTTCGATTTCCAAATAAGCATTCCAAGTCAGCGTAAATAGATGCGCCAAACCGGCGCTCAGGTATGTCATGAGTTTTACACTCGCCATCATCGGCCGACCCAATGTCGGCAAGTCGACGCTGTTCAACCGCTTGGTTGGCAAGAAGCTCGCGCTTGTCGATGATCAGCCGGGTGTTACGCGTGACCGCCGTGAAGGCGAAGCGCATCTCGGTGACCTCGACTTCACCGTGATCGACACGGCTGGCCTCGAAGAAGCGCAGGAAGACACGCTCGCGGGTCGCATGCGCCGCCAGACGGAAGAAGCCCTGCTCGATGCCGATGCCGTGATCTTCGTCGTCGATGTCCGCACTGGCATCACGCCGTCCGATCGCCATTTTGCACAATTGGTCCGTCGCGCCGGCAAGCCGGTGATCCTTCTCGCCAACAAGGCTGAAGGCAAACTCGGCATGGCTGAGGCGCATGAAGCCTATGCACTCGGCCTCGGTGATCCGATCCCGTTTTCCGCCGAGCATGGCGAAGGCCTCGCCGATTTGTACGATGCCGTGCGTGAGGCCTTGCCCGAGCATACGGCAAAGCCGGCCGAAGATCAGCCGGACGAGGACGATCCGGACCGGCCCTTGCGTATTGCTGTCGTCGGTCGCCCGAATGCAGGCAAATCGACACTCATCAATCGCTTGATTGGTGAGGAGCGTTTGCTCACCGGGCCTGAAGCCGGCATCACGCGCGACTCCATCGGCGTCGAATGGAATTGGCATGGCCGCAAGGTGAAGCTGTTCGACACGGCGGGCATGCGCAAGCGTTCCAAGGTCGATGACAAGCTCGAGAAATTGTCGGTCGCTGATGGTTTGCGCGCTGTCCGTTTTGCTGAAGTGGTGATCCTGCTGCTGGATGCGACGATCCCGTTCGAGAAGCAGGATCTTGCTATTCTCGGTGTGATCGAACGCGAAGGCCGTGCCGTCATCATCGCGCTTAACAAATGGGACCAGGTTGCCAACGGTCAGGCCTTGCTGAAGCGCTTGGCCGACGAAGCTGAACACACGCTATCGAATTTGCGCGGCGTCACCGTCTTGCCCGTGTCCGGGTTGAACGGACAGGGCCTCGACAAGATGATGCAGGCCTGCTTCGATGCAGCTGAAGTCTGGTCGCGTCGCATCCCAACTGGTAAGCTCAATCGATGGCTTGAGGCGATGATCGATGCGCATCCGCCGCCGGCCGTCTCCGGTCGCCGCATCAAAATCCGCTATATGACGCAGCCGAAATCACGGCCGCCTTATTTCGCGATCTTTGGCAATCAGCTCGATGAATTGCCCGATAGCTACCATCGCTATCTTATCACGGGCTTGCGCGAGAGTTTCGATCTGCCCGGCACGCCGATCCGGCTGTCGATGCGCAATTCCGACAATCCCTACGACAAAGAGAAATAAAAAAGCCCCGCAAGGGGTTTTTTTAATCCTGCGAAGGCTCCGGCTGCCTTAGGGGCTACGCGCCAAAACCTCTTCTCATCATTGCTGGACATGAGAAGCCGTGATGATCGTGCCGCTGCTTGCAGCAGCAAACTATGCCGGAAATTGATGCGCCGTCACTTTGTTCAGCGGGAAATCGAAAATCTTGCCTGTCTCGGTCCATGAAGGCGCTGCGAGCGCCACAAAATGCGGCGCGAGGTCTTCCGGCGTTTTCAGCGTCATCGGGTCTTCGCCCGGCATCGCACGCGCGCGCATATCCGTGCGCAACGGGCCGGGATTCACCATCATGGCTTTGACCGGTGTGGACGCGACTTCCGCCGCATAGGTTTTCACGAGTCCGTCGAGTGCTGCTTTCGAGACCGAGTAAGGCCCCCAATAGGCCGTGCATTTCCACGATGCGGCGGACGACACAAAAATCGCACGCCCGGCATCGGATGCACGCAATAGCGGATCCATCGAACGGATAAGGCGATAATTCGACGTCACATTTGTCGCCATCACGGCATCCCATTCCTTGGGCTGCACATGCGTGACGGGCGTGATGGGTCCCAAGATTGCACCATTGGCGACGAGAATATCGAGCTTGCCCCAGCGCTCGTGAATGGCTGCACCCAAACGGTCGAGTCCGTCGAAATCCGTTAAATCGAGCGGCACTAAAGTTGCTGTCGAGCCGAGCTTACGGATTTCATCGTCGAGCTCTTCAAGCCCGCCTTGCGTACGCGCCACGGCAATAATGTGCGCGCCTGCTTCCGCGAGTTTGAGCGCAACGGCACGACCGATGCCGCGCGATGCGCCGGTGACAACCGCGATGCGGCCTTCGAGAATTTTCGCCATCAGCCCACTTCCGCCAGCATCGACAATTGCTTCGGCCCTTCTGTGATCTTGTCTGTCACCGGCGTTGGATAATCGCCGGTGAAGCAATGATCGGTAAATTGCGGCCGGTCGGGATTGCGCTCACCATGGCCCATCGCGCGATAGATGCCTTCGACCGAGAGGAACGCGAGGCTGTCGCAGCCGATATACTTGCGCATCTCTTCGAGTGAATGCGTGGCCGCAAGCAACTTGTCGCGCTCCGGCGTATCGATGCCGTAATAATCGGGAAAGCGGATCGGCGGCGAAGAAATGCGGAAATGCACTTCCCGTGCGCCCGCTTCGCGCATCATCTTCACGATCTTGACCGAAGTCGTTCCGCGCACGATCGAATCGTCGACAAGGACGATACGCTTGCCTTCCACCACCGAGCGGTTGGCAGAATGCTTCATGCGTACGCCGAGTTCGCGCACAGATTGTGTCGGCTGAATGAAGGTGCGGCCGACATAATGGTTGCGGATAATGCCGAGTTCATAGGGGATACCGGCTTCCTGCGCATAGCCGAGTGCGGCTGGCACGCCCGAATCCGGCACTGGAATCACCACATCGGCAGGAACACCCGATTCCTGCGCGAGGACTGCGCCCATCAGCTTGCGCATGTCATAGACTGAGTGACCATGCACGATGGAGTCGGGACGGGCGAAATAAATATATTCGAAGATGCACGGACGCGCCGGCTGCTGCGGGAAGGGCTTGATCGATTCAATCCCGTCTTCAGAGCAGACGATGATTTCGCCATTGTCCACATCGCGGATGTAGCGTGCGCCAATGATGTCGAGCGCGCAGGTCTCCGAAGCGAGAATGGGCGCACCATCGAGCTCGCCGAGCACGAGCGGACGAATACCAAGCGGGTCGCGCGCGCCGATCATTTTCTTGTTAGTCAGGCCGACGAAGGAATAGGCACCTTCGATCTGCGCGAGCGCATCAATGAAGCGGTCGATGAAACGATTTTTGCGGCTGCGCGCAACAAGATGCAGGATGACCTCCGTATCGGAGGTCGATTGGCATAGCGCGCCCTCCGCCACAAGCTGGCGGCGCAACATCAAAGCGTTAGTGAGATTGCCATTATGCGCGACAGCGAAACCGCCGCCGCTCAATTCGGCGAAGAGCGGTTGCACATTGCGCAGGATCGTTTCGCCCGTTGTCGAATAGCGTACATGTCCAATGGCGCAATTGCCTTTGAGCCGGTCGATCGTCGCACGATCCGAGAAATTGTCGCCAACAAGACCGAGCTTGCGCTCGGAATGGAAACGACCGCCATCGAAGGTAACGATCCCCGCCGCTTCCTGACCGCGATGCTGCAGCGCGTGGAGCCCGAGGGCTGTGATGGCTGCTGCGTCGGGATGGTTATAGATCCCGAATACGCCGCACTCCTCGCGGAGCCTATCCCCGTCGAGGTCGAAATCGAGTTCTGTCATGGGCTTACCGCGCGGCCTGGCCGCCTCGAGAGATCACCGCTGAATATATGCGATGATCGCATCATGTTTTCAACGCCTAGGCTGGTTTTGCTGTGAGGAACCGGCCGCCGCTGCCGGATTGGGTTGAGTACTGGTTGACGGATTGGCCGGCGCGCCGGTCGTTGAATTGATGAGGTTTTGCAGGCCCTGTTGGTCGGTCCGCTTCTGATTGTTGGCAGGCGGAGCCTGATTGGGCGTCACAGGGGCGGGCGGCGCCGCCGAAGGCGCGGCAGGTGCTGCGGGTGCCGTAGGCGCTGGCGCTTGGGCCGGTGTCCCTTGTCCTTCGCCCGGCAATTGTAGGCCCGGGATCGCGGGGGCTGCCTTTTTCAACGCGTCGAGGTCCTTCGGCAGAAGGGCCAGTAATTGATCGCCCGTTTCTTTCAGGAAGGGGCGGGTCTTCGCCTGCTTCACCCATTCGGGCTGCTGCTTTTCGCCCACAAGCGTGTCGAAAAACATAAACGCGATGACGGCAATCAAAAAACCGCGCACGGCACCGAAAATGAATCCGAGCGACCTGTCGAGCGCGCCAATCTTGGAATCGAGAATAAGATCGGAAATCTTCACCGTGAACAGCGACACGATGATGAGCACGCCGATGAAAACTGCACCGATGGAGGCCGCAAGCGCAAGATTGTCGTTCGAAATATAGGGCTTCACATAAGGCAGCACGACCGGGTGGAACGCATAGGCTGCCGCAGCGGCTGCGACCCAAGAGGCGATGGCCAGAATCTCGCGGGTAAAGCCACGGACAGCTGCCAGAAGGCCTGACAGGATCACAATGCCAATCACGATGATGTCGAGGATGGCGATGGGGAGCGCGTTCATGCCTGTTCCGTTTTTCTGGACCGGAAGTCGCGCCGTTATAGACCTCGCCCCCGATTCCGTCACCCGGTTTAGGAGGCAGGGACGACCTTCTTATGAGGTTTTCCCGCCGCTATTCCGGCCACAAGATCGGTCACATCGCCCCCGGCATCGAGCGCGAGGGTCGATTTACCAGCCCCATCGACCCCAGCCCGCGGCAGGAAGGCCGAGCCGAAGCCGAGCTTGGCGGCTTCTTTCAGGCGCGCGGCGCTCTGTGAGACGGGTCTGAGCGCGCCTGTAAGGCCAATCTCGCCCATATAGACCCGATCCGGCGGCAGGGGCCGCCCGGCGAGCGAGGAGACCAGCGCTGCTGCTGCTGCGAGGTCGGCAGCAGGTTCGGTCACTTTCATTCCGCCCGCCACGTTCAAATAGATGTCATGCATCCCAAGCTTGAGCCCGGCATGGGCCTCGAGCACCGCCACAATCATGGAGAGGCGCGCCGGATCCCATCCGACGACCGCGCGCCGCGGCGTGCCGAGGCTGGAGGGTGCAACAAGCGCCTGAAACTCAACCAGCATCGGCCGCGTCCCTTCCATCCCGGCAAACACAGCTGTGCCGGGGGAGGAGGTGTCGCGCCCCGCAAGGAACAGGGCAGAGGGATTTGGCACTTCAGCGAGGCCTGCGCCTGTCATCTCGAACACGCCGATTTCGTCGGTCGGCCCGAACCGATTTTTCGTTGCGCGCAGAATACGGAAATGATGGGCGCTGTCGCCTTCGAAAGACGCCACCGCATCGACCATGTGTTCGACGACGCGCGGGCCTGCGATCTGCCCGTCCTTGGTGACATGACCGACAAGGATCAACGCCGCGCCGCTGGTCTTGGCATAGCGAATAAGTGCCTGTGCCGCGCCGCGCACCTGCGTGACGGTGCCGGGCGCGGAATCGACCAGTGACGACCACATGGTCTGAATCGAATCGATGATGACAAGTGTGGGCGCAGGACCTTGGCTCAATGTCGCGATGATGTCTTCGACATTCGTTTCCGCCGCAAGTTCGACTTGCACTTGCGACAGGCCGAGCCGTTCGGCGCGCAACCGCACCTGACCGACCGCTTCTTCACCGGAAATATAAACGACACGTTCTCCGCGCTTGGCCATCGAGGCGGAGGCCTGCATCAGCAAAGTCGATTTGCCAATGCCGGGATCGCCGCCAAGTAAAATGACGGAGCCTTTCACAAGTCCGCCACCCGCCACGCGATCGAGCTCGGCAATGCCGGACGCGGTTCGCGGCGCGTCCTTCGCTTCCCCCATCAATCCTTCGAGCGCAAAGGGTTTACCGCGTGCGACCTTGCCGCCCGTTCCACCCGGCAAAGGCGCGCCTGCGCTTTCCTCTGCAATCGAATTCCATGCGCCGCAAGCCTCGCAACGGCCTTGCCAACGGCCATAGACAGCGCCGCACATCTGGCAGGCATAGGTCGCGCCGCGCTTAGCCATCGCTTACTCCATCCGCTCCGGCAGCGCATCTTCACGCGCCAGATTCGAGAAGCGTGTCACTTCGGCATCGAATTGTAACTGCACCGTGCCGGTGGGTCCGTGACGCTGCTTGCCGATGATGATTTCGGCGCGGCCATGCACCTGATCCATCTCGGTCTGCCATTTGAAATATTCTTCGGTGCCCATCTTGGGCTCTTTGTTCTTCAAATAATATTCTTCCCGATAGACGAAGATCACCACGTCCGCGTCCTGCTCGATCGAGCCCGATTCACGCAGATCGGAGAGTTGCGGCCGCTTGTCGTCGCGCTGTTCGACTTGGCGCGAGAGCTGCGAGAGCGCAATCACGGGGCAGGCCAATTCCTTTGCAAGGGCCTTCAGGCCTGTCGTAATTTCTGTCAGTTCTTGCACGCGGTTTTCGCCCTTTTTCGACGAACCGGAGAGAAGCTGCAAATAGTCGACCACGAGCACGTCGAGACCTTTTTGCCGCTTGAGGCGGCGCGCGCGTGCCGTCAATTGTGCAATGGAAATGCCACCGGTCTGGTCAATATAGAATGGCACGCGCTCCATCTCGCGTGCGGCATCGGCAATACGAGCAAATTCATGCTCCTGAATTTCACCGCGGCGGATCTTGTAAGAGGCCACACCTGATTGTTCGGCGATGATACGCGTCGCTAATTGCTCAGCCGACATTTCAAGCGAGAAGAAGCCGACAATCCCACCATCGAGCCGCTTAATCGTGCCGTCGGGCTGTCGCTCGCCCGAATAGGCGCGCGCCACGTTGAACGCGATGTTGGTCGCAAGCGCCGTTTTGCCCATGCCGGGACGGCCCGCCACGATCACTAAATCGGACGATTGCAAGCCACCCATCATGCGGTCGAGATCGGTAAGGCCCGTCGCCACGCCCGACAATTTGCGGTCGCGCTTGAACGCTTCTGCCGCCATGTCGACGGCCGTTTTCAATGCGTCCGAAAAACTCTGAAACCCACCTTCATAACGACCGCGTTCAGCCAATTCATAAAGTTTGCGTTCGGCTTCCTCGATCTGCTTGCGCGGACTGTCATCGACGGGTGAGTCATAGGCGACATTGACCATATCCTCGCCGATGCCGATGAGTTGGCGGCGCATGGCAAGATCGTAGATCGTCCGCCCATAGGCATCGGCATTGATGATGGTCGTTGCTTCCGCGGCAAGGCGTGCGAGATATTGCGAAACCGTCATGCCGCCGAGGTCAGTATCGCCGAGAAAGGTTTTCAACGTGATTGGCGTGGCGAGCTTGCCAGCGCGGATCAGCGATTGCGCGATCTCGAAAATCCGGCGGTGCAGTTCTTCCGAAAAATGTTCGGGATCGAGAAAGTCCGAAACGCGATAGAAGGCATCATTGTTGACGAGGATTGCACCAAGCAGAGCCTGCTCAGCTTCAATGTTATGCGGGGCCGTGCGGAATTGCGGTTCCGGTTCGCCAATACGGGCGAGCTGCGTGCCTTGCGCCATGATTCGTCCTCTTCGTCGTCGTCTGAGTAAGGCCGGGCGGCGTCGAGCGATAGTGCGGTTGTGCCGCATTCGCGCCTACAACGAAAAGGAAATAGGTTTGATCCCGTTGTCCACAGGCTGAAACGCCTGCGTCGAAAGCCTGCTTGACGAAACAAAAACGCCCAGCCAAGGGCCGGGCGTTTCTACAAAAGAGCGTTGGTGAAAGGGCTTAGAGGTCTTCGCCCTGCGCATCGGCGAGCGCGGCACCCACTTCGAGGCCGAGATCGTCCAGATTGGTTTCTTCACGCGCCAGAACTTCTTCGCCGCGCGCTTGACGCTCAGCTTCTTCCGGCGAACGTGCGACGTTGACGACGATCTTGACGTCGACTTCTGGATGCAGATGCACAGTCACATTATGCAGGCCGATCATCTTGATCGGGGTGTTGAGCACGATCTGCTGCTTGCCGACCGAGAAGCCGCCCGCCGTCACGATTTCGGCGATATCGCGCGCCGCAACCGAACCGTAGAGCTGGCCCATTTCGCCCGCTTGGCGGATGATAACGAAAGCGTGGCCGTTGAGCTTCTCGCCGACGGCAGCCGCTTCCTTCTTGGCTTCGAGGTTACGCGCTTCGAGTTGGGCGCGCTGCGTCACGAAATGCTCGCGATTAGCCTTTGTGGCGCGCAAAGCCTTGCCATTCGGCAGAAGGAAATTGCGAGCATAACCGTCCTTGACGCGGACGACATCGCCCATCTGGCCAAGCTTGGCGACGCGTTCGAGCAGAATGACTTCCATGATAGTTCTCCTTTGAATTCGATATCAGGTGAGGGGAAGCGGCGGGCGCGCGTTCTTTTTCGCGCGCCAACCGAAGAATGTGTCGGCAAGCCCAATCACGCACAGAATGGCGAAGGGCCAGCCGGGAATGAGAAGCAGCGTGAAATAAACGCCGCTGAGAATGCCGATCCGCGCGCCGTTACCGCGCGTGAGCGCATGGACCACAGCGAGGCCCTGCAACGCGTAAGCGAGACCGAGGCTCGCCGCTGTGATGCGGGCAAACAGGCCCGGAAAATCTGACAGGACCAACGCCAGAACGATGGCGGCACCGAACAATACAACCACCCGGCGCGGCATCTCTGTATCGCGCATGATCGGGAAGGGGCGGATCAGGCGGCCCGACCGTTCGACGGCCTTACCAGCCACCCACATCAAACCGGCACTGAACAAAACGCTGATCGCGGCACTTAGCGGCGGCGCGACTTGGGCCAGAAAACGGGCGAGATCGGCCTTGGAGCTGTCGCCTCCGAGCGTGGCGACGAGTTGCGGGTCGGCCTTGGCATAAGCATCGACGATGCGCTCAAAGCCGCGGACATAGGTGTCGTAATCGCCGCCGATCAGGAAGGTGCCCAGAATGGTCATTCCGGCCGCATAAAATGCGATGGCCGCGAGAACTCGGCCCGGTGGATACCATTCGACCTCATCTTCGGTTTCCCGCGACAAGAGCGCCAGATAGCTGAACAGCCAACCCGGAAAAGCGATCCCGACAAAAAAGGCGAGGCCGGTGTAGAAATTAAACACCGCGGTCAATGCGAGCGCGCCGGTCAAGCTCGCGACAAGCCCGCTCCGATGGTTCCAGCCGAGAGCGGCGATCATCACCGGCAGTGGCGCAACAATGTAGAGAACAAGCGCAAGCGGGCTCCCGGTCGTAATGACCGAAAACAAAAGCGCCGATGTCAAACCGGCGCCGCATCCGATGAGGATGAGGGAACCCATAATCGTCAGCTGTCCCGCTTCACGCGAAGGGTTAGGGGAGATCCCCAACAAAACCGGCCACGCCCCTGCGCGCCGGTGACGGGTAGTCAAAAAGGAGCGCGCCGGAGCGCGCCCCCAAAAGGCGATGATTACGCGATCACATACGGCAACAGGCCGAGGAAGCGGGCGCGCTTGATCGCTTGGGCGAGTTCACGCTGCTTCTTGGCGCTGACGGCCGTGATGCGGGACGGCACGATCTTGCCGCGCTCGGAAATGTAGCGCGACAGGAGACGTGTGTCCTTGTAATCGATCTTCGGCGCATTCGGCCCAGTGAAGGGGCAGGATTTGCGACGGCGGAAAAACGGACGACGAGCTGCTTGAGCCGACATTAGATGGCCTCCTCGGCTTCGTTTTCATCACGACGGGGACGCGGAGCACGGCCAGATGGGCCGCGCGAACCGCCGCCACCACCGCCGCCACCGAAGCCACGGCCACCGCCGCCAAAGCCACGATCGCCACGCTCGTCACGGTCGTCGCGATCACGCTTTTGCAGCATGGCCGACGGACCTTCTTCGAGTTCTTCCACCTTCACCGTCATGAAACGGAGAACGTCTTCATTGATGCGCATCTGGCGCTCCATCTCGGCGACGGCGGCTGCCGGAGCGTCGATATTGAGGAGCGTGAAATGGGCCTTGCGGTTCTTCTTGATGCGGTAGGCGAGGGTCTTGACGCCCCAAGGCTCAACCTTGGCGACCTTGCCGCCATTGGCCTCGATGACCGCCTTGAAGGCATCCGTCATCGTCTCGACCTGTTGCGACGTCACATCCTGACGCGCGAGATAGATATGCTCGTAAAGAGGCATTTTCGGGCCTTTCGTTGCTGCGGTCCCCGGCGCGAAGCCCTTCGGGCCATGAGGGCCCGAGAGGAGGTTACCGAAGGCGGAGACACGGGAAGACGAGGATTTTGGCCCCTAGGTGCAGACGCACCCCTTCCGTTCAGCCCCCGGCCGGAAAACCGCTTGAAGCGGTCCGTATAAGGGAAGGGGTTGGGGAAGGCAAGGGCGGGAAGCGCGGGAAGCGCCCTTGAGGGAGATGGTGGTGATCCACTGGCCGCTTTTATGACCTAGAGAGCTTGGGTGCATGATGTCCTTGGCCAAACTCTTATGAAGAACAAATTTGGCATTTGGTCGAAGCTGCTCGTTGAATCAATTCTAGCCTCGGCGATGATCCGTCCCGTCGACACCGCTAACGAAAACCAGTTCCCGGCTGTCGGGTAGTACACAGTCACAAAAGGATTTTTCGCACCCTGCTGGAAACGACATCATGCCACTGAGGCGACACACACGCGCAGCGCTCAACCCGTCACAAAATCCGCAATCAGCTTCACATTGAGGCTGACGATAATCGCCGCAATAAGGCCAGCGGACCAAATCAACCAACGCGGTGCGGCGAGTTGGCCGAGCTTTTTGCGCGATGCGGTGAACATCACGAGCGGGATCACGGCAAACGGTAATTGCAGGCTGAGAACCACTTGCGTGAAGATAAGAAGTTTCGCGGTACCTGAATCGCCATAGGCGATCGTCACAGCAGCAGCGGGGACAATGGCGACGAGCCGGGTGATCAGGCGGCGCAGCCAAGGTGCCAATCTGATGTCGAGAAAGCCCTCCATTACGATTTGTCCCGCCAAAGTGGCGGTAATCGTGGAGTTCAACCCACACCCGATTAGCGCGATGGCGAAAAGTGAGGGGGCGATAGCCGCGCCCAAGAGCGGTTGTAACAGGCCATGCGCGTCGCCGAGTTCAGCCACATCGGTCCGGCCTGTCGTATGGAACGCAGCCGCAGCCAGGATGAGGATCGAGGCATTGATGGTGAGCGCAAACAGCAAGGCGACGGTGGAGTCGATGGTTGCGAACCGGAGGCTCTCGCGTTTCTCAGACAAGGTCTCCCCAAAAACGCGGGTCTGCACGATGCCTGAATGCAGATAGAGATTATGCGGCATCACGGTCGCGCCGATGATGCCCATGGCGAGGTAGAGCATGTCGGGATTTTTTACGATCTCGGCTGTCGGTACAAAGCCGCCCAACACAGCCGCCCATACTGGATCGGCGAGCGCGATCTGGATGGCGAAGCAGGCTGCGATCAGTGCAAGCACGCCAATGATGAAGGCTTCGATCCAGCGAAAACCGAGCCGCTGCAATGCAAGCACCAGAAACACGTCGAGCGAGGTGATGACGACCCCGATGGCGAGCGGGATGCCGAACAACAATTGCAGGCCGATGGCGGTGCCGATGACTTCGGCAATGTCGGTGGCAACGATGGCGAGCTCGGCCAAAAGCCAGAGGATCCATGCCACAGGACGTGGGAAGGCGTCGCGGCAGGCTTGCGCAAGATCGCGTCCCGACCCGACGGCAAGTCGCGCAGCGAGGGATTGCAGGATGATCGCCATGATATTGGAAATCAGAACGACCGAAAGCAGCGTGTAGCCGAATTTCGAGCCTCCGGCGAGGGATGTGGCCCAATTGCCGGGGTCCATATAGCCCACTGCGACAAGATAGCCCGGGCCGAAAAACGCCAAGGCACGCCGGAAGCCGGACCGCCCTGTTCGGGCAATCGTTCCGTGCACATCGGCTAGAGACGCCTCGCCCCGCTGGCGCCTCCACCCGAAGCTATCATTCTGATCCGGCACGATTTTGGAATCCATATCCAAAACTAAAGCTGGTGACGGGCTGAGTCTAATCCGATGGACAAGGCAGGCAAGAGCGTGGCTGTGGTAAGTCGGTCACAGTCAGACCCGGATCAACATTGCTAAGAGGGATTAAGCATGTTTTGCCGAAAAGCCGCCATAAAGCGGCGTGAGGGTCCGGTCGCGTTGCTGTGAATACAGGCGTCGAGGGAGGTCGGAATGGTCGGGTTGTGTGTCGTGAGCAGGAACGGGCAATGGTCCGACGCCGCCGCGACTCTGTCACCGCAGGGACCTGTCCACGCCGCAGAAAAGGCGGGAAATTGCATCATCTTTTCCGCTCGGGCGAGCTTCTCTGTCATGCTGGGCCGTCATTGGCCTCAGAGCCTATTTGGAAATTGAGTGATGATGCGCGTGCGGTTCAGCTGTCTGGTTTTGATCGGGCTTGCCGCCGCCTCTCCCGCGCTGGCGCTTGATGGTAAACCACAACCGGTTGCGCCCTTGCCGCAGGGCGCGTTCAAGTCGGTCGGCGAAGCGTTTCGCTCCGGCATGCGGGAATATAATGCAGGCGAAAAGAACAACGCCATTCGGGCGCTCGAATACGCAGCCGGGCAGGGCCATACGCTCGCACGCTGGAAACTTGGGCGCATGTATGCCGATGGCGACGGCGTTCCCGCTGATAGCCTCAAGGCGTTCGAGTTCTTCTCGAAGATTGCGGATGAGCATGCCGATGAAAGCCCGGATTCGGCGAATGCACGTTTTGTCTCCTCAGCCTTCGTTGCACTTGGCTCCTACAATCTCTCAGGCATTCCCGGCACCTATGTGAAGGCCAATCCAGAACGTGCGAAGGAAATGTTCAACTACGCGGCCTCATGGTTCGGCGATGCGGATGCTCAGTATAATCTCGCGCGGATGAACCTCGATGGCGTGGGTTGTCCACGCGATCCGAAACAGGCACTGCGCTGGTTCCACCTGTCTGCCGAAAAGGGCCATGTGCAGAGCCAAGCCATGCTCGGCCATCTTCTTTTCACGGGTGATGCCGGTATGCGTCAGCGCGCGCGCGGGTTGATGTGGCTGACATTGGCGCGCGACAACGCAAATCCACGCACGGATGTCTGGATCTTCGAACTGCATGAGAAGGCTATGGCCGCATCGGGCGATCATGATCGCAATGCCGCGCTTGCTTATCTCGAAAAGCAGATGAAGAAGAAATAATTCCCGGCCAAGGCCGGTTGAGCCTCACACGGGGATGTCGAGGATGGCCCGTACTGGCACATGGTCGGAGGGCTTTTCCTGCGCCCGCATATCACGGTCGATCACCACCCCCGTGAGCTTGTCCGCCGCTTGCGGCGAGAGCAGGAGATGGTCGATGCGGATGCCGTTGTTCCGCTGCCACGCGCCGGCCTGATAATCCCAGAACGTGTAGAGCCCGCCTTCTTCCGTTGTTGTGCGTAGCGCATCGGTGAGGCCAAGTGCCAACAACTCACGAAACTTTGCCCTCGACTCTGGTTGGAACAGCGCGTCATTCGTCCATGCTTCCGGGTTCTTGGCGTCGACGGGCATCGGGATGACATTGTAATCGCCCGCCAGCACGAAAGGCTCCTCATATGCGAGCAGCGTTTTGGCATGCACGATCAGGCGATCCATCCATTTTAGCTTGTATGTGAATTTCTCGGTGCCAAGCGGATTGCCGTTCGGCAGATAGAGGCCACCGACGCGCACCACGCCTTTTTTGGTCGAGACCACACCTTCGATATAACGTGCCTGCTGATCGTCATCGTCACCTGGCAGTCCGCGCGTCACCTCGTCGAAAGGTAATCTCGACAGCAGCGCAACGCCGTTGAATGTCTTCTGCCCATGCGTCTCGACATTGTAACCGAGCGCTTCGATCTCCATGCGCGGAAACGCCTCGTCTACACATTTGATCTCCTGCAGACAGACAATGTCCGGAGACGTCTCCTTGAGCCAATCGCAGAGATGGCCAATCCGCTGCTTCACAGAATTCACATTGTATGTCGCGACCTGCATGGCGAACTCCGGAATCAGGACTGAAGAATACGGACAAGAAGCGGAACGAGCACCGCCGTCAACAGGTTCACATTTTTTGAGCATCCGCCCATGCTTGCAGGCATGGAGCAAGGGATACCCTTGCCAAACCAGCCCAAATCGGCGAGGCGATTGGGTATGAATGCGCGCGTCGATCTCATCGGTCTCGCCATCGTGTCGGCGGATGATTGCATCGCTGATGCGCGGGGCGAAATGCCGGACGGCCTAAGGAATGGGGCCGATTGGTCCCATTTTCAAAACGAACTCGACCGTGCCGACCTTACACTTCTGGGCCGGATCGGTCATGAGCTTCACCCCAATGCAAAGCATCGTCGACGGATTGTCGTCTCGACATCGGCCAGCGGGCTGGAAGTCCGGCCTGATGGCTGGTGGTGGAACCCGGCCGATTGTAGTTGGGACGAGGTGACAGCCCGTTTGATGCCGCGCGGGGGCCGCGTAGCGGTTCCCGGCGGTCGCCGCGTGTTCGATCTTTGTTTGGGGTTAGGCTATCGTGAGTTCCATCTCAGCCGCGCCACGCGCTGCCTTTTGCCCGGCGGCGTGAAGCTGTTCACCGCCTGTGCGACGGATGCTGCGCAAGTCGTGCTGGCTGGTGCCGGATTGCGGGCAGGCTCGATGGATTGGCTCGATGAGGCAGCCGGGGTCTCCTTCTGCCTCTGGCAGGAACAGACAGCCTCGCCCTTGACTTGAGACCGCCGAGCGTGTCTCACGACCCCCGGTCAGGGAGGATCGGGCCATGAAAGCGGCGTTCACATTTCCGGGGCAGGGCAGTCAGTCGGTTGGCATGGGCAAGGCGCTGGCCGAACGGTTTGCGCAGGCAAAAGCGGTTTTTGCGGAAGTCGACGATGCGCTCGGGCAAAACCTGTCCGCCCTGATGTTCGAAGGGCCTGAAGCCGATCTCACACTGACCGCCAACGCCCAGCCCGCTTTGATGGCTGTAAGCCTCGCCACGATCCGTGTCTTGGAGGCTGAGGCCGGTCTCGATCTCGCCCGCGACGCCTCTTTTGTAGCTGGTCACTCCCTCGGAGAATATTCTGCACTGGCTGCGGCGCGCGCTTTTTCGATTGCGGATGCCGCGCGCCTTCTGCGCATTCGCGGCAATGCCATGCAGGCCGCCGTTCCCGCCGGTGAGGGCGCGATGGCCGCTCTCCTTGGTCTTGATTTTGATGCAGCCGCTGCCGTTGCGGCCGAAGCTGCGCAGGGGCAGGTCTGTCAGGCCGCAAACGACAATGGCGGCGGCCAGGTCGTCGTATCTGGCGCGAAGGCCGCGGTTGAGCGCGCCTGCGAGATCGCAAAGACGAAAGGTGCCCGCCGCGCGGTGATGTTGCCGGTTTCCGCGCCTTTCCATTGCGATCTGATGCAGCCTGCTGCCGATGCCATGGCTGAGGCGCTGGCAAAGGTTACAGTGTCGCAACCGATCGTGCCTTTGGTCGCCAATGTGCTCGCAAGCGCCATCACTGATCCGGACGCAATTCGTCAGGCACTCGTCAAACAGGTCACCGGAACGGTGCGCTGGCGCGAGTGCGTCGGCTACATGGCGCAGCACGGGGTTCAAGTTTTTTATGAAGTGGGCTCGGGCAAAGTGTTGACCGGACTCGTGAAACGGCTGGCTGAAGGTGCCGAGGGAATGGCCATCGGCACACCGGAAGACATCGAGGCGTTCAAAGTGCGTCAGCAAGGTTGAGGAGAGGTTTGATGTTCGATCTCACAGGTAAATCGGCTCTCGTCACCGGCGCGACGGGAGGTATTGGCGGTGCTGTCGCCAAGGCTTTGCATGCGCAAGGCGCGCATGTCGCCATCTCAGGAACGCGCCGTGAAGCGCTCGAGGCGCTTGCCGCCGAACTTGGTCAACGCGTGCAGATCGTCCCGGCCAATCTATCGGACAAGGATTCGGTCGAAGCGCTGATCCCGGCTGCCGAAGCGGCTCTCGGTCAGGTCGACATTCTCGTCAACAATGCCGGCGTCACCCGCGATAATCTTTTCATGCGCATGAAAGATGAGGAATGGGAGACGGTGCTGCGCGTCAATCTCGAAGCGGCGTTCCGCCTGTCCCGCGCTGTCATCAAAGGCATGATGAAGCGCCGTTGGGGCCGCATCGTCAGTGTGACATCGGTGATCGGCACAACGGGCAATGCCGGTCAGGCCAATTATGCGGCGTCGAAGGCGGGCCTTATCGGCATGTCGAAATCGCTGGCGCAAGAAGTCGCCAGCCGCAACATCACAGTCAATTGCATTGCGCCCGGCTTTATCGCGACCCCCATGACCGACGTGTTGAACGAGAAGCAGCGCGAGGGGATTCTCACGAAAGTGCCGATGGCGCGGCTTGGTACGCCCGAAGATATCGCGGCGGCGGCGGTTTATCTTGCCAGCGATGAAGCGGCCTATCTGACAGGCCAGACCCTTCATATTAATGGCGGAATGACAATGATCTGAGGCCTTTATCCGGCTTCTTTGAATCAACCTCTCAATCGTGGGAGGTCTCGCAAGGCGGCAGAAAGTGTGTTAATCGCTTTTTCGCAGCGTGCGGGGGACTTGACGTCCGCGCCGGTTTGCGGCGTTTGGGGCAGGAAATTTCGGTCGCGAGTGCTTGAGGCCTGCGGGCAGGGTCTTCGACCGGGGGAGCGGTTCGCATCAAGTGGCGGACCGTCACGGAACATCGATAGGAGAAGTCATGAGCGATATCGCTGATCGGGTGAAGAAGATCGTGGTCGAACATCTCGGCGTGGAGCCGGAGAAGGTCATCGACAGCGCCAATTTTATCGATGATCTGGGCGCAGACAGCCTCGATACAGTCGAACTCGTCATGGCGTTCGAAGAAGAATTCAGCGTAGAAATCCCGGACGATGCGGCCGAAACGATCCGCACAGTGGGCGACGCTGTTTCCTTCCTGGAAAAGAAGGCGGCTTAAGCCGCATTTCCCGTTGCGACTTTTCGGGCAGGCAAGATGAGACGGGTTGTCGTGACGGGTCTCGGCATGGTGACGCCGCTTGGGTGCGGCGTCGACGTGACGTGGAAAAACCTTATTGCTGGAAAGAGCGGCGCGGCCGCGATTTCTAGTTTTGATGTTGCCGATCTCCCGGCGCGGATTGCCTGCCAGGTTCCGCGCGGGGATGGATCGAACGGCGCCACCTTCAATCCCGATCAATGGATGGAGGCGAAGGAGCAGCGCAAGGTCGACGATTTTATCGTCTTTGGCTTTGCCGCTGCCAAGCAGGCGCTGGATGATGCCGGCTGGCATCCTGAATCCCATGAAGATCAGATCCGCTCCGGGGTACTCATTGGCTCTGGCATTGGTGGTATTGGCGGCATCTACGATGCATCCGTCACGCTTCACGAGAAGGGGCCACGCCGGATTTCGCCGTTCTTCATTCCGGGCCGTCTGATCAATCTCATCTCCGGGCATGTCTCGATTGCCCATGGTCTGAAGGGTCCGAACCATTCAGTCGTAACCGCATGTTCGACGGGTGCCCACGCCATCGGCGATGCAGCGCGCCTCATCGCTTTGGACGACGCCGATGTGATGGTTGCAGGCGGTGCCGAGTCGCCGATCAACCGTCTGTCGCTTGCGGGTTTTGCGGCCTGCAAGGCGCTATCGACCGGCTTCAACGATCGCCCGCAGCAGGCTTCGCGTCCCTATGACAAGGACCGCGACGGTTTCGTCATGGGCGAGGGCGCAGGCGTCGTTGTGCTTGAAGAATATGAGCACGCAAAGGCGCGCGGTGCCAAAATCTATGCAGAAGTGATCGGTTACGGCCTTTCGGGCGATGCCTATCATATCACAGCGCCTTCAGAAGATGGCGATGGTGCGTTCCGGTGCATGCAGGCTGCCCTGAAGCGCGCTAAAATTGCGCCGGGCGAACTCGACTATATCAACGCCCATGGAACGTCGACACCGATGGGCGACGAGATCGAATTGCGTGCGGTAGAGCGGCTTCTCGGAGCGGATGCGGCCAAGCTTGCGATGTCGTCGACCAAATCGGCGACGGGGCATCTTCTTGGCGCAGCGGGTGCTATCGAGGCGATCTTCTCGATCCTTGCAATGCGAGACAATATTGTTCCGCCCACACTCAATCTCGATCATCCATCGGTCGAGACAGCCATCGATCTTGCGCCTCACAAGGCCAAGCCGAAGGCAATCGACACGGTTCTGTCGAACTCGTTCGGGTTCGGCGGCACGAATGCCTCCTTAGTGATGCGGCGCGTTTCCTAAATCCGTATGGAGCCGCAGCGGGTTGGGGAGGGTTCTCCCTTTCGCCATATTCGCGGTTAGCTTGCACACGGTTGGACCGTTTCCGGTCCTGAGTGGAAAGGTCAGCGGTCAATGGCCGATAACGAAGCGGAAAAGCCCGAGGGCGAAAGCGGCAAGCGCGGATTTTTCCGGCGTATCGTGCCGAAAAGCCCCAATGCGGCCATCCAGCCTGTTCCGGTGCCACCCCCGCCTCCAGCGTTGAAGAAGGACCGCACCTTCGTTCATTTCTTATCGGGCTTTCTGTCGCTGCTGCTAGTGCTTGGCCTTCTGGGGATGGCAGGAACGTGGTTCGGCTATACCCATTTCATGGCGCCGGGGCCGCTGACATCCGACAAGGTGGTTGTCGTGAAGGGTGGCATGACCGATGTCGCCGAGCAGCTGGCGCGCGAGGGCGTCATCGATTCGCCGATGCTGTTTATGGCTGGACTACAGGCAACGGGCCGCGCCGCGCAGATCAAAGCGGGCGAATATCTCTTCCAGAAGAATGCCAGCCTCAACGACATCGCCAATACGCTCGTCGAGGGCAAGGCGATCCTTCATGCCGTCACGGTCCCCGAGGGTTTGACCGTGCAGCAGATTCTTGATCGCCTGATGGAAAACGACATTCTTGTCGGTGAGGTGAACAATCCGCCGAAAGAAGGCACATTGCTGCCCGATACCTATAAATTCACGCGCGGTATGACACGCCAGCAGCTTCTTGATCGCATGGCGCAGGAACAGCAAAAGGTGGTGCGTGAGGTCTGGCAGCGGCGCGGCCCCGATATCCCGCTCAAAAGCCCGCAGGAACTCGTGGTTCTCGCCTCAATCGTCGAAAAGGAAACCGGTAAGGCTGACGAGCGCACGCGTGTCGCCGGTGTTTTCATCAACCGTCTCAACCGCAACATGAAGCTGCAATCCGATCCGACGATCGTTTACGGCCTCGTGGGCGGTAAGGGCACGCTCGGACGGGGCATCCGCCGGGACGAGATCATGCAGGAAACGCCCTACAACACTTATGTGATTCTAGGCCTGCCACCCGGTCCTATTGCCAATCCCGGTCGCGCCGCGCTTGAGGCGGTCGCCAATCCATCGCGCACGCGCGAACTCTTCTTCGTTGCCGACGGTACAGGCGGACACGTCTTTGCTGAGACGCTCGACCAGCACAACAGGAACGTCCAGCGCTGGCGCCAGATTGAGGGCGAGCGCCGCGACCAGGCACCGGCTCCCGACATGGCCGTGCAGAAACCGGAAGGCGACCCAGCGCAGACCGCACCGGCTGCTGCGCCCGCTCCTGCGCCAGCGGCGGCTCCGCAGGGCAAGGGAAAGCCAACACCGCCGCCACGTAACAGCCGGAATGCGCCGGCTCCCGCCGCTCCTGCCGCAGCACCCGCTCCAGCGCAGGCAGCGCCCACGGTAGCCGCCCAACCGGCTCCGCAGCGTCCCGCCCCGGTTGACCGTGTGGCACCGGGCAGCGCTGGTGGTGCAGCAGGTGATCCTGTTGCGGGTACTGCAAAAGACCCACTCTTGAACCGGACCTTCGATCTCAACAGTCCGAAAACAGTGCCGCAATTGTCTCCCTGATCTTATGGCCCGGCTGGCGCGAAGCCGTTATGGTCCGGCCACGATTCGAGGTGGGGCGCAGTGGCATGATTGAAAAACTCGGCAATCCTGAAATCGGACGGCGCGGGCTGATGCTGGTCCTGTCCTCACCCTCCGGCGCGGGCAAGACGACGTTGACCAAGCTCCTGCGCGATGAAGAGCCGAGCCTTACTCTGTCGATTTCCGTCACGACCCGTCCCCGCCGCCCAAGCGAAGTCGATGGCGTTCATTATTTTTTCAAGACAGCGGACGAATTCAAGGACATGCGCGATCGCGGTGGCCTGCTCGAATGGGCCGAAGTGCATGGCAATTTCTACGGCTCGCCGCGAAAGGAAATCGATAAGGCGCTCGCAGGCGGCAACGACATCCTGTTCGACATCGATTATCAAGGGGCCATGCAAGTGCGCAAAACTGCGCTCGATGATGTTGTGTCGATCTTCATCTTGCCGCCCTCGATTCCGGAACTGCGCCGCCGCCTCGAACGCCGCGCCGAAGATTCGGCCACCGTCATTCAGCAGCGCTTGAAGAATGCCAAGAATGAAATCGATCGTTGGCGCGATTATGATTACGTTCTCGTCAATGATGATTTGCAGGCAACATTCGCAAAAATTCGTGCCATTCTCGCCGCCGAACGCCTAAAGCGCGAAAGACAGATCGGGTTGCCGAAATTTATCTCAGGCCTTTTGGCCCATCTTTGAACGCGCCTGTCGCCACGCATTGGCGAGTGCGACAAAGCCTTCGACCGGGATCGTCTCGGCGCGTGCTGTCGCATCGAGACCCGCGCTTTCACACAACATGGCCGGATCGATGCCGAGTGGCTTGAGGCTTTGGCGTAGCATTTTGCGGCGTTGGCCAAAGGCTGCCTGCGTCACGCGCGCCAGATCGTCCTGATCGCAGGATAAGGGCGCATCCAGCGGCGAAAGCTGCACGATGGCGCTCGTGACTTTCGGCGGTGGCGTAAACGCCGAACGCGGCACATCGAACAAAATCTTTGCTTGAGCGCGCCAACCGCACAAAACGGCGAGGCGTCCATAATCATTGCGCTGCTCGGGCGTGGCGACGATCCGCTCGGCCACTTCGCGTTGAAACATCAAAACCATTTTATCCCAGAAGGGCGGCCATGATGCGGGCGTCAACCAGCGCGTCAGCAAAAGCGTGCCGATATTGTAAGGTAAGTTGGCAACAATGCGAACGGGTCCTGTAAGCCCGAGCGCATTGAAATCGGTTTCGAGCGCGTCGCCGGCAATCACGTCGAGACGGCCGGGATAATGCGCGGCGATGGCTGCAAGCGCTGCGAGACATCGTTCGTCCCGCTCGACTGCGACAACGCGCTTTGCGCCACAAGCGAGAAGCGCGCGCGTCAACCCGCCGGGTCCGGGTCCGATCTCGAGCACGGTGACACCCTCAAGCGGACCTGCTGCACGCGCGATTTTCGCAGTGAGATTGAGATCGAGAATGAAGTTTTGCCCGAGCGATTTTTTGGCCGCGAGCCCATGCTCGGCGATCACTTCGCGCAGAGGCGGCAGTGTGTCGATGCTCATGGCTGTAGACGCGCCGCAAGTTTCAAAGCAGCGATCAGACTTGTCGGCCGCGCGAGACCTTTGCCGACAATATCGGGCGCTGTGCCATGGTCGGGCGACGTCCGGATGAAAGGCAAACCCAGCGTTACATTCACGCCCTCGTCGAAGGCCAGGGTCTTGGCTGGGATCAGCGCCTGATCATGCGTTGGGCATAGCGCCACATCATAGGCTTTGCGCGCCTCGGCATGAAACATCGTATCAGCCGAGAGCGGCCCGACAATCGCGATGCCTTCGGCCCGCAATGTTTCGATAGCAGGCCGCAATACGTCTTCGTCCTCGCGTCCGATTGTCCCGCCTTCGCCTGCATGAGGATTGAGGCCTGCAAGTGCAAGACGCGGCTTAGCGAGGCTAAATTTCTCCCGCATGTCGCGCGCAACGATGCGCGCCGTCTCGATCACAAGGTCGCGTGTGAGAAGATGCGGCACGTCGGAAACCGGTACATGAATCGTGATCGGCACGACGGCCAGAAGCTCCGACCAGATCATCATCACGGGATGCGTCGGCACGCCCCATAAATCCTCCGCCAGCGCACCCAGAAATTCCGTGTGGCCGGGATAGGCAAAGCCTGTCTTGTAGAGCGCGGCTTTGGTGATCGGATTCGTTACAACGGCACGCGCTTCGCCGCGATGAATGAGACGCACTGCATCGGCAATTGCCTGTACCGTGACGGCTTCGGGCGTCACGCCGGAAATCTGTATCAGCGGAATATGGCGGTCGAAAAGGTCAGCCACCTCCGCAGGCGCAGCTTCGCGCAAAGGCGCGGCCAGATCGAGTGCGCGCGCGGCCCGTGTGAATACATCCGGATCGCCGATCAAGGCAAAAGGTGCAAGATCGTCTTCATGCCGGCGCGCCCATGCTTTCAGCGCGATTTCGGGACCGATGCCATGCGGATCGCCCTGTGTCAGGAGGAGAGGGCGCTTCGTCATCAATTCGCAGAACTGCTGTCCATGGCGCTTGTGCTTTGGCTGATGGTCGCACCGCCGAGCGTGCGCAATTCGAGACGTAGCATCACGCTTTGCACGCGGCCCGTGGTGATGCCTTGTGAGCTGCCCGACGTGTTGCTGTAGGTGACACCGATGGTCGTGCATTCATCCTTGTAGCCGGCACCGATCGCGAAGCCTGGAATCGATGGCCAAGGATCAGAATTGCCAACAGCCTGCGGGAAACCATTATCGCGCTGATAGCGTGCCAGATCGAAGGAGAGTGAACCCGATAGCCACCAATTCGGATCGGGCCGCACGGTTAAGCCTGTCACAAAGCCGTTGCGCGTGTTGAAGACACCGAGCAAGGGCTGCGCGGCATAGCGCGCCCAAGCCACGGTTGCAGCGAGATAGCTATTGAACGAATAAGCGCTTTGCACTTCAAGCGCTTTAGGCGCGTAATCGTTCACATCGAAGCGACCGCGCGCAATCACGTTGAAGCCGTTCATCGGCGTATATTGAACGCGGCCGACATAATCGGAATTGACGGTGTCGAGACCCGATTCAAGGCCCGTGCGCGTCAGCGAAAACTGGCTGAACGAGTTCATGCCCGAGACCTGATAGGATTGCCCCACCAGCGCATTGATGTAGCCGCCGCTATCGAATTGCATCGTATAATTGAGGCCGACATTCGCGCGCGTGCCGCCTTCGATGCGGTCATAGCCGGTGAACTTGTTCACCGAAAACAGGTTTGAATCGTCATAGATTAGCGAGATGGCGTCTTCGTTCGGGAATTGGCGAATGCCGGTTTCGTTCGGTCGCGCGATAATCTGCGCCACCGGCTCGATCACATGCGTGGTCCCGCTGAGCCGCCCGATGAAGGGATAGCGCCACGTCATACCGGCACCGGCCATGCCGCGTGTCAGGCCTGCGCCCGACGTGTCCATGAAGTTCGATAGAAATTGGTTGAACACGCCGGATGTCGAAACCTGTGCCGTCGCAACGTCGCCGCGGATGAATCCGAATGGCGTCCACGACATGCCGAGCGGATCAATCACAGTGCGCTTCCAGTCGATTGCAGCAGTGGCGCGCGAATAGGTGCCGGCGAGGCCGCGCACGATGCAATTTTGAGGATTGTATTGTCCCGGTGCACAGGTCGAATAGAGTGCGGTATTCGCCATCGGGAAATAATAGGCTCCGGGCGTACCATTGGCCGTGACTGTGCTGGTGAAGTCGGTCTGTTGACGCACGAGCGTTGCGGTATTGAACGACAGGTTCCAATCGCCCTTGATCACGCCCGGGCCCTGAAACGTCTTATCGTAATCGATGACATCAGGCACGACGGGCTGGCGCTTCTGCCAATCGGCATAGCTCAGCACGCGGAAATAATAGGCTTGCGCATTGAAATAGCTGCGATCGCCTTGGCCGTTCAGGTAAAGCGTCGAAGTCGATTCCTGAAAATTCGACGTGCCATATTGCGTGATCGACGGGCTCGGGACTTTATAGTTCTTCAAGAACCATTTGTCCGTCATCATGGCGAGGTCCCAGCCCCAACGCCATTGCTCGTTGATCAGGAATTTGCCGTAAGTCTCGATCGAGCCGCGGAAATCCTTATTGCCCGCACCGAAAGGCGGTTGCGAGAAGCTCGACGGATTGAGCTGATAGATGCCTGCCGCACGAATGGCGTATGAGCCCGTCTCAAGACGGTGGCGCCATTCGAGATCGCCCAGAACGCCCTGATTGGTCAGAAAGGTCGGGCGGAAGGTGACATCGTAATTCGGCGCAAGATTGAAGAAGTACGGCGTCTGCACACCATAACCCAGCGCTGACGATGCGATGAAGCGCGGGGCGAGGAAACCGCTCTCGCGTTTCACCGTTGAATCGGGTGCCGAGAAATAGGGCACCCACGCAATCGGGACGCCCGCGAACTCGATCGTCGCATTTTCGTAATAGACGCGGCGCTCCGTGTTCTTGTGGATGATACGGGCGGCACGAACTTGCCAGAAGGGCGGCTTGGCCGGATCGTCCTTGCATGGCTCGCATGCGGTGTAGATCGCACGTTCGAAAACGGTCGTCTCGCCACCCTCACGCTCGGCGCGTGGCGCCGAAAGGCGCGTCTTGTCCGGCGTGGTCATCCGCAGCGAGTCGATATAGGCGTCTTTGAAATCGTCGGTCAGTTGGATTTTGTCGCCGGTGACGACCTGTCCGCCCGGCTCGGTCAAGCGCACCTTGCCGACTGCGCTCACCTGCTTGTTTTCGCGGTTGTAAACAACACGGTCGGCTTCCAGCACCTTGCCCTGATAGTAGAGGTGGGCATTGCCGACAGCCGAGATCGTGTTCTTGTCACTGTCGTAGACGATCTCGTCGGCCTCGACGAGCATCTTGTCTTTATCGCCCTGTGCCGCGGGCTTGCCCTGCGTTTTGCGCGCGAGCCGCTCCGTCATCGTTTCGGCAAAGAGATTGGCCGTCTGAAGCACGAGGCCACAGCCGAGCAATAACGCCGACGCGTTCCGTGCGAGACGTCGCAGGGTCATAAAATTCACCAGTGGCGGCCCGTTCAGTGAGCCGTTTTAGCCATCTTCTTGATACAACAGAGCAAGGGTCCCGAGCAAACTCCCAATCACAGCAGGTGACCATGCGGCAACGCTTGTCGACAACAAACCGGAAGTACCCAAATCCTCGACCAATTTCGTTGCAACATAGAGCATGAAGCCCGCCCCGATACCATAGAGAACCATCTGGGCGACCCCGCCGAAACGGAAGAACCGCAACGACACCGAGGCGGCCACGAGGACCATCGCCACAAAAAGTAAGGGTCGTGCCGTAAGTGTCTGAAATTGCATCATATATCGTGTTGGATCAAAACCTGCTCGTTGCATGCTTTCGATCGCCTGGGGCAAGTCCCAATAAGGGATCGTATCGGCGGCCAGAATACTTTCGCGTACCTGCTCGGCAGAAAGGTTGGTGGCGACCAAATAGCGCTCGAACGACTCGGGTGGAACGCCCGGCCGGGTCAGTCTGGCATCGGTTAATTCCCAGTAACCATCTTTCAATTCCGCTTGCCGCGCCTCGATGCGCGCAATAAACGCGCCGGCCTTGTCAAATTCGAAAACTGAGACCTGACCCAGTGTCGCCCCGGACCCTGACGACCTGTCCGCACGGATGATCGCCTGCCCATCGGTCGAGCGCTGGCGGATCCAGAGGTCTTTGCCGGTCTGGGTTTGGCCCTTGCCCAGTACGGTTGTCTCAATGGTCAGCGCCCGTTGCTTCAACCGTGCCGAGACCGGGTTGTAAATTGTAACCACGGCAATGCCGAGCAACAGTGCCACCAGGATGGGCGGGGTGAGGAATTGCCAAGCCGAGATCCCGGCCGCCCGTGCGACCACGAGTTCGAGCCGTCGCGACAGGTTGAGCAACGCGATCATTGCGCCAAACAGCATAGCGAAGGGCAAGATCTGCTCGGCGACCGCAGGTGTGCGGTAGAGCGCGAGCTTGGCGAGCAGGGCGGTGCTTGCCTGCGGGGTTTCCCCGGCGCGCCGCATCAGTTCCACGAAGTCGATCGTATAGATCAGCAGGAACACGGTGGCGAAGACGCCGGCGACGGTCAGCAAGAAGCGCCAGCCAAAATAAAGCCCGAGGGTTCCGCCGATCATGTCAGACCCCTGCCTTGAGCGACGCGCTGCCATTCACGCTGCGCCGGCGCAGCGGCGGCATGAATGCAAAGCCGAGCGCCATCATGGTGGCACCGATCGGCAGGATATAGGCCAGCGGGACTGAGGCAGGCGAACGCACAATGAGTGTCGAGATCGCGAATCCGGCGATGCGCAACACAAGAACGCACAGCACCGCCATCCCGGTTGCCACGCCGCGTCCCTGTCGCGTTGTGCGTGGACTGCCGAGCGCGGCGAACGCGATGGCGACGAACGCAAGGGCATAGAGCGGAGCGGCCACTCTGTCGTGCAATTCAGCACGAAAACGACCAAGTTGTGCTCTCACATAGGGATCGTTCGGATCGAGTTTCAACAACTCGAATGTCGAACGTTCGCGCGGCTTATAGGTGATGATGTCGCCATCCGGGCCGAACTGGCCGAGGTCAATCGCATAGCGTTGGAAGCTGATCACGCTAGCATCGCCGCCATCGCCCTTCTCGCGATGGACCACACCTTGCTCCAACACCAGATAGGGCGTGCCATTCACGTCCACGGCCTGACCGCGCTCGGCAATATAGACAATGCTTTTATCGGGATCGCGGCGATCCTGCATAAAAATGCCAAGCAGAGCATCACCTGCACGCTCACGATAATGAAAGGTGATTCCTTGATCGAGATTGATGAATTGTCCTTCACGCGCCACGTTGGATACGAAATCGGCGCGCACTTTAGTCACAAGATCGCGTAAGCCGCGAAAGCTCGACGGCATCGCCCAGATTGTCATCCATGCGACGAGCGCCGTGGCGAGCAGTGTCAGGGCGAGAAACGGCCGGAAGGTGGCGCTAGGCGAAAGGCCCGAAGCGCTCATCACAACGAGTTCACTGTCGCCATTGAGCCGATTGAGCGCGTAAAGCGTGGCGATGAAAAGCGCGACAGGGCCGATAATGGCGATCAGCGCGGGGATTGATAGGCCGGTGACCATGAGGAAGATCAGGACGCTTTGCCCCTTGGCCGTCATCAGGTCGAATTCGCGCAAGGCTTGACTGAGCCAGATAACGGCCGTGAGGACGGCAAGCGTCATAACAAACGCCGTCGCGGCGATCCTGAATATATAGCGAAAAAGAAGCGTCATTCTGGAATATCGGTAAACTTTTATGGTTCAAGGGGCAACCACGCCACGGTTGTGCAGGCTCCTTTTTCACCCCGTCGGTTCGGTCCCTCTTGCTCCACGCCAGCGTTCGGATGACCATAGGTGCTGCTGAATCGGAGATGCCCCATGCCTCGCGTGAAAATCGACTTCGCTGCCCCCGCTTTGCCGAAACAGGGGACGCTCGTCCTCTTTGTTGGTGACGACCTCGTTCTGCCGCAGATCGGGAAGGCGAAATGGCCAGCCGAATTCGAGGCGGCCGTAAAGAAGGCCACTGCCGCCGAAGGCTTTAAAGGTAAGCCGAAATCGACCCTGATCCTCTCGGCTCCCGCCGGCCTCGATGCCGATCGGGTGATTCTGGCCGGTACCGGCAAGATCGAGGACCGCGCCAAGGTCGATCCTGTCATGCTGGGTGGGGCTGTAAAGGGCGCCCTTGGCAAGGCCAAGAACGCGACGATCCTCTTCACCGGGCCCAAGGGCTTCAACGAAACGCCCGAGGCTGCCGCCGGTTTTGCCGTGGGGTTGCGCCTGCGCGCCTATAGCTTCGACCGCTACAAATCGAAGAAGGATGATGACGCGCCGAAAGGCGATCTCGCCGTCACGATTGCGACCAATGATCCGTCCGCTGCGAAGAAGGTTTGGGCTGGCGAGAGCGGGGTCGCTGATGGTGTCGAGCTTGCGCGCGATCTCGTCAACGAACCGCCGAATGTTCTCTATCCGGCTGAATTTGGTCGTCGTGCTGCGGAACTCGAAAAGCTCGGTGTCGAAGTCGAAGTTCTTGACGGCAAGAAGCTTGAGAAGATTGGGATGCGCGCTTTGCTTGGTGTTGGCCAAGGCTCCGAACGCGACAGCCGCGTCGCTATTATGCGCTGGAACGGCGCGAAAAAAGGGTCGAAGGACAAGCCCATCGCCTTCATCGGGAAAGGCGTCTGCTTCGACACGGGCGGCATCTCAATCAAACCCGCCGGCGGCATGGAAGACATGAAGGGCGACATGGCGGGCGCGGCCTGCGTCGTCGGTCTCATGCATGCGCTTGCCGCGCGTAAAGCTAAGGTCGATGCGATTGGCGTGATCGGGCTCGTTGAGAATATGCCCGACGGAAACGCACAGCGCCCCGGCGATATCGTGACCTCGCTTTCGGGCCAGACGATTGAGATCATCAACACCGATGCCGAGGGCCGTCTCGTTCTCGCCGATGTGCTTTGGTACACGAAGGATCGCTTCAAGCCGCAATTCATGATCGACCTCGCAACCCTCACCGGCGCGATCATGGTCGCACTGGGCCAAGACAATGCGGGCATGTTCTCCAACAATGATGAACTCGCCGAACGCCTGACGAAGGCTGGGCAGGAGACGGGTGAACATGTCTGGCGCATGCCGCTCGGCAAAGCCTACGACAAAATGATCGACTCGAAATTTGCCGACATGAAGAATACCGGCGGCCGTTTCGGTGGCGCAATTACGGCGGCGCAGTTCCTGCAACGTTTCGTCGAAGATGTGCCGTGGGTGCATCTCGATATTGCAGGCACCGCCATGGGTTCGCCCGCGTCAGATGTCAATCAATCATGGTCATCGGGCTGGGGCGTGCGCCTGCTCGATCGTCTCGTGCGCGATCATTACGAAGTGGAGTAGAGCGCTCTCGTCATTGCGAGGAGGCCGTAGGCCGACGCGGCAATCCATAACAGTCATCATGCGCGTTGACAGATGGATTGCTTCGTCGCTTTGCGTCTCGCAATGACGAAAGCGCCTAAATAGTGCGGATAGCTTTGACGATCCGCCCATCCATGACGAGCAATCCGATGCTGATCAGGGCCATGCCGAGGCCCTGCATCGGCGTTAGCGTTTCGTCCAGCACAAGTGCGCCGAGGATCGTGGCGCTCACCGGCACGAGCAAAGTGACGAGTGAGACATTGGTGGCACCTGCGCGCGCCAGAATTTTATAAAACAGCACATAGGCGAAAGCCGTCGATACGATCCCTAGGCCGAGAAGCGCGAGATAGACTTCGACGGGAGCCGCAGCCAGCGTTGCGACCGGATGGAAAAAAAGCGCAATAGGAAAGATCACGAGGGACGATGTGACGATCTGCCCAAACGTGGCTGACAAGGGTGACACGCCTTCGCGCGCAAACCGACGGCCAAAAACGCTCGCAAATCCATAAGATACGGAGGCTGCGATGCAGGCGAGCTTGGCGAGCGCCGCGCGGCCTGGATCAAGCAGCAAAGATGGCCCGACGAGAACAGCGACGCCGCAAAATCCGATCCCGATCCCAATGAGCTTATCGCGCGTGATTTTCTCATCACGCGTGAGAACATGAGCGACGATGAGCGTGAAGATCGGCGTCATCGCATTCAGGATGGCACCAAGGCCGGCGGTGATTTCGGTCTGTGCCCAGAAAAGGAGCGCGAAAGGAATGGCATTGTTGAACACACCCATGAACAGGAACATGCGCCAAATGCGGAGTTCACGCGGTAATGCATGGCGGGTGACGATGAGATAAAGGCCGAGACTGGCTGCACCGATCATCACGCGCGCGGCCAAAGCCACGAAGACCGGGATCGCGCCGACGGCGATCTTGGCGAAAAGGAACGAAGCGCCCCACAGCAACGAGAGAAACAGGAGCAAGAGAGCAGAGGTGAGGTCCAGGCGCGGGGCGGTCGTGTTCATGGGGCGTGTTTGACAGGGGCGCCGAGATTCCGCCACCCGTTTTCAGTGGCGCTCTATTCTTAGAATTTATGCTCTTCATTGCGATGAGGGCTTTAGCCCGACGCGGCAATCCATGTCGGGCATGGAGCACGCTGACAGATGGCTTGCTTCGTCGCGATGCTCCTCGCAATGAAGAGGGGGAGGGTGAACCCCTCGTCCGCATCCCCGCCATGCGAGGCCTCAACATGACAATCCGGCCCAATCAGGCCAAACTGGCATTATGCCCGCCGAGATTCTCTTCTACCATTTGACCCGCCAGCCGCTCGACGCGGTGCTGCCGCCGCTTGTCGAGAAATCGCTCGGGCGCGGGTGGAAGGTCGTCATCCAGTCTGGCAATCCCGAGCGTATCCCGGCGCTCGATGCGCTGCTCTGGACTTATGATGACGCGTCCTTCCTGCCCCATGCGGTGGAGAGCGAGGCAGGCACCGATGAACCTGTGGTCATTTCAGGCGGTGCAGATAATCCGAATGGTGCCGCCATCCGCTTCCTCGTGGAGCGCGCACCCTTGCCGGAAGACATTGCCGCTTATGAGCGCGTCGTCATCATGTTCGACGGCCATGACGATGATGCTGTCGCCGAAGCGCGCGACCATTGGAAGACGCTCAAAGGCATGGGCCTTGCGGGTACCTATTGGCAGCAGGACGAAGACGGCCGCTGGAACAAGAAAGCATGACGATGATATCTGTGCGTTACACCGCTCTCGCTCTCACCGCTGCGCTTTTGGGCGGCTGCGCCATGCAGGCGACGGGC
>Ga0214917_10000483_pt1 | contig 52485 bp, 55 predicted proteins | sample LL_1208_BB_MetaG_FD_177983 | JGI IMG/M metagenome (GOLD analysis project Ga0214917, IMG submission 177983) | Freshwater microbial communities from Lake Lanier, Atlanta, Georgia, United States - LL_1208_BB | ecosystem: Environmental > Aquatic > Freshwater > Lake | place: USA: Georgia | collected... | reverse complement strand
CGAGAATGGAACTCTCTGGTATTTACGTAATGGCGAAATCCTAAAGGTCGGAAATCTTTCTCAATCTGGCTGATTGACCATGGCGTTTGCTGCCATTTCAAGGTATTCCCATAATTGATTCTTTAGTTCTTCTCGAATTTGTAAATCTGCTACTGCCTCTCTCATGCAAGAGAGCCACTCATCTCGTGCGCGGGTATCAATATGAAACTCAGCGTGACGCATTCGAAGTCTTGGGTGCCCGCGCTCTTCGGTATATGTAGTTGGACCACCCCAATACTGTTCAAGAAACATTTTTAGACGTAGCGCTGCTCCATGCAAATCATCCTTCGGATACATCGGGGCAATGACTGGATTTATTGATACCAATGCGTAAAAGTGTGAAACCAGCTGTTCGAAAGCCGCACTGCCTATTTCTTCATACAAGGTGCTCATGAAGTTATTGCCTCGCGAGATTGGCCTCTCGCAATTTGAAGAACAAAGTAAGAAGTAATCAAGCACATTAGCGCGCTGATATAGAACGCGATTGCGTAGTCACCAAATTTAACTCGCAGTACGGCTGCTCCAAATGCTGCAAGTGAGCCGCCTATTTGGTGTGCCGCAAAGACCCAACCATAAATAACGGTTGCCCGTTCGGGTCCCAAAATTGTGCGGCACAACATAATTGTTGGTGGAACGGTTGCAACCCAATCAAGTCCATAAAAAATTACAAAGACAAGCGTTGATGGATGAACGGATGAAAAGAGAATTGATGGAAGGAGAAGTAACGAAAGGCCGCGGAATCCGTAATAAAAGAAGAGGAGCTTTCGTGGGTCGTATTTATCCGTCAGCCAGCCAGATGCGATTGTTCCGACTAAATCAAAGACTCCAACAAGTGCCAGCAAGCTTGCTGCAGTTGTTGTACCCATTCCATGATCATGAGCTGCGGGAATAAAGTGAGTTCCAATCAAACCATTTGTTGATAAACCACAAACAAAGAATGAACCAAATAAATACCAAAAATCCTTTTTCTTACTCGCTTGCTTGAGAGTAACTACGGCTAATGCACCAGCGCTCATAGGATTTTTAGCAGGCGCACTCCAGTTATCCGGTGCTCCATAAGGATGTACGCCAGCATCTGCTGGTTTTTCTTTAAGGAATAGCCAAATGATTGGAACAAGTGCAATTGAAACTATTGCAATAGTTGAAGAAACGCTCTTCCAGCCATTCATTTCGGCCATGTATGAAAGTCCTGGCAAAAAGATAAGTTGTCCGGTCGCAGAACTTGCCGTGAGTATTCCAATGACAATGCCACGTTTTTGCACAAACCAACGATTGGCAACGGTTGCTGCAAAAACTAATGCCATTGCACCAGTGCTGGCACCAACCACAAATCCCCACAACGCAATGAGTTGCCATGGTGCAGACATAAACATAGTCAAGGCTGAACCTATGCTAACTGACGTAAGAGCAGACATTACTACTCTGCGAATTCCAAAGCGTTCCATTAACGCAGCTGCAAAAGGTGCAACTAATCCGTAGATCAAAACGTTGATTGCGATTGCCAGTGAAATTTGTTCACGACCCCAACCAAATGCATCTTCAAGCGGAATGATTAGTACTGAGGAGGCGCTTCTAAACCCAGCTGTAGTGACAAGAGTTAAGAAAGTGACACCCATGGCGAGCCATGCTGGGTGCAGAAACTTCTTCTTACTCAATTACTTTGGTTCCTCGAGATATTCAGATAAAAACTCGCGTTCTTCATCACTCAGTGGCCGCGAACGCTTTGTTTCCATAGATACTGCAACTTGAGTTGTTTTCACACGTGCACGAATCACGCCTTTATGAATTATTTCGTATTCCATTTCAAAGGAAGCGTTTCCGATTCTCGTAATCCAGATTTGGCATTCAGCATCCATGCCACCGTCATAAATTGGTTCTAAGAAATCTACTTCTGCTCGTGCTACAACCATGTCTGCGAGCAATGGATGCTTTCCAGCTTTTTGACGGGAGAACCATGTGAAATCTGAACGTGCTTCTTGTGCGTATGTTAAATATTTTGCATTATTAATATGACCGAAAGCATCAAGATCATCCCAGCGCACATGAACTTTAGTTATATGGCGCATTAACGAGTGAGCTTTCGGTACGTGACGCGATGTGGACGTGCTGCATCAACGCCGAGACGTTCGATTTTGTTCTTTTCGTAGGATTCGAAGTTTCCTTCAAACCAAAACCACTTTGAATCGCCTTCGTAAGCCAAAATGTGAGTTGTGATGCGGTCTAAGAACCAACGATCGTGAGAAACGACTACGGCGCAACCAGGAAATTCAAGCAGTGCATTTTCAAGTGAACCAAGTGTTTCAACATCTAAGTCATTCGTTGGTTCGTCAAGTAACAAGAGGTTGCCACCTAATTTAAGAGTCAGTGCAAGATTTAGGCGGTTACGTTCTCCACCAGATAAAACTCCGGCAGGTTTTTGCTGATCCGGACCTTTGAAACCAAATGCAGAAACATATGCACGAGATGGCATTTCAACTTGTCCTACTTTGATGAAATCCAAACCGTCAGAAACGACTTCCCAGAGAGATTTCTTTGCATCAATTCCACCACGTGACTGGTCGACATAAGAGATCTTTACAGTTTCACCGACCTTGACCGTGCCACTATCTGGAGTCTCCATTCCCATAATTGTTTTAAAGAGTGTTGTTTTACCCGCACCATTTGGACCGATAACGCCAACAATTCCGTTGCGCGGCAAAGTAAATGAAAGATCATCAATGAGTAAACGATCACCAAATCCCTTAGATAAGTGATCAACTTCAACAACAACATTTCCAAGACGAGGTCCAGGCGGAATTTGAATCTCTTCGAAATCTAATTTGCGCATCTTGTCTGCTTCAGCAGCCATCTCTTCGTAACGAGCAAGGCGAGCCTTGGACTTTGTCTGGCGTCCCTTTGCATTTTGGCGAACCCAATCGAGTTCTTCCGCCAAACGCTTTGCGCGTTTTGCATCTTTCTGGCCTTCAACTTTAAGTCGTGCTGATTTGGTTTCAAGATAGGTCGTGTAATTTCCTTCGTAAGGATAAGCGCGACCGCGATCGAGTTCGAGAATCCACTGTGCAACGTTGTCCAAGAAATATCTATCGTGAGTAATCGCTACGACCGTGCCCGGATATTTGCTCAGGTGCTGTTCGAGCCATAAGACTGATTCAGCGTCTAAGTGGTTTGTTGGTTCGTCAAGTAGCAACAAATCTGGGGCTTGTAATAGCAATTTGCACAGAGCAACGCGACGTTTTTCTCCACCAGATAAAACTTTCACATCAGCATCAGGCGCTGGACAGCGAAGTGCATCCATCGCTTGCTCAAGTTGTGAATCTAAATCCCAAGCATTTCGATGATCGAGTTGCTCTTGAAGAGTACCCATCTCGGCCAATAATTTGTCGTAATCAGCATCTGGATTTGCCATCTGTTCAGAGACTGCATTAAAGCGATTGAGTAAACCAATTGTTTCAGCAACACCTTCTTGCACATTTTCTAGAACAGTTTTTGTCTCATCAAGGACGGGTTCTTGCAACAAGATTCCCACTGTGTAACCAGGAGTTAAAAATGCTTCGCCATTTGATGGTTGTTGTAATCCGGCCATGATCTGAAGAACTGTTGATTTACCGGCACCGTTTGGTCCAACAACACCGATCTTGGCGCCAGGTAAAAACATGAGTGTGACGTCATCAAGAATTACTTTTTCGCCGTGCGCTTTACGCGCCTTCTTCATGGTGTAAATGAACTCAGCCATAGGACGAAACCTTACTAGTTCTTATCGGTAGACTTGTCCGTGTACATACAGGTGCCTGTAGCTCAGTCGGATAGAGCACCCGCCTTCTAAGCGGGTTGTCGCAGGTTCGATTCCTGCCAGGCACGCAATAAAAAAATATCCCGGCTTCAACAATCGAAGCCGGGATATTTTTATTACTGATTAATTACTTGATCTTTGCAATCTGAGCTTTCGCTTTGTCTGCAAGTGGACCAGTGATTAGTGCAAAGCCCTTTTCTGGGTACTTCGCTGGGCAGGTAGTGAGAACATAAGTAAACCAATCCGCGACTGCAGCTTGCATCACTTGGTTCTTATACTGACCTGGTTTAGATGTGTCGTATGCAAGACCATAGGATGTTGTTCCGAGTGGATAGGCACCTGTCACCTTCTTAACAAAATCCTTTGTCACGGTTCCATTATCTTCAATCTTTCCACTACCTAAGAAAGTAGAGGTTCCGGCTGCACTTGGCTCTACAAACTCACCTGCAGCATTTTGAATTAATGCAACACCGAATTTGTTATCGGTCGCATAACTTAACTCAGAATAAGCAATAGACCCCACTTTATTCTTGACTCCGAGCGCAACTCCCGCTGAACCTGATGCACCTTGGAAGTTAAATGGCAAAGAACTCTTTGGGTTAGCAGCTATGAAAGAACCATTTTGAGCCTTTGGCCAATCAGACTTTGCAGTTGCGTTCAGGAACTGAGTAAAGTTTTCTGAAGTACCAGATGTGTCTGTGCGATACCAAACAGTGATTGGTGTCGAAGGAAGATCAATGTTTACTGTTTTGGTGTCATATGAAGCAATGACAGGCTTACCATTAGCGTCGACATCTGGAACAGTTTTGTAGGTTGTTTTTGTAATCTTCTTCTTAGTCTTCTTGTCTACGGTCGTGGTCTTTACAGCAACCTGCTTTGTTCCGTAGATCGGCGTTTTCACTGTACGCTCGTTGTCTTTAGCAAGGATCGGATCATTCCAGTTCGAGATTTCACCAGAAAAGATTAGTGCTAGAGATTTTGGAGTGAGATAAATACTTTCTTTGACGGTAGGTAAGTTGTACATGATCGCGATTGGTGCTGCATATATTGGCGCATAGATTGTATTTGCTGGCTCAGCAATTCCAACGAATGGAGCGTCAGATCCTGCAAAATCGACCAAGTTATTTGTAAAGTCTGTACGTCCCTTACCGGATCCACCACCAGCATAATTCACAGTGTTTCCAGATGAAGCCGCATAATCAACTTTGCAAGCATCAATTAGCGGTTGAGCAAAAGTTGCACCGCTTCCGTTTAGTACGACATCTTTTGCGAATGCTGGTGATGTCGAGATTGCCAATGAAGCTGCGGCAATGGCTGCGACCGCAAACTTTTTGCGTGAATTCATCAAATTTCCTCCATGATTGTTTGGTAGTGCAAGTTGTCAAAACTTATGAAAGAAAACCAAACAATCGGAACTGCTGAGGTAAACAAACTATGTAGGTTTGGTTAATAGTGAGTAAATCAAATTATCCGAATCTACCGGTTACATAATCCTCGGTGCGCTTGTCCTTTGGTGTTGAAAATATCTCGGTTGTGGATGAGCATTCAATCAATCTTCCCGGACCCCCATCAGATAAAAAGAAGCCCGTGCGATCAGATACTCGAGCTGCTTGCTGCATATTATGGGTCACAATGATGATGGTCATTGATGATGAGAGTTCGCGAATTGTCTCTTCAATGCGCAAAGTCGAACCTGGATCAAGAGCTGAACATGGCTCGTCCATTAATAGTACTTGCGGGTTTACTGCCAACGAGCGAGCGATACATAGACGTTGCTGTTGACCTCCCGACAGAGCTCCTCCATATTCATTCAGGCGATCTTTTACTTCACTCCATAATCCAGAACGTACAAGGCAGCTTTCTAGCAATTCTTCCTGATTTGAGACTTTGAGTTGAGCTAACCTTAAGCCTGATAAGACATTTTCTTTAATTGTCATCGATGGGAATGGATTCGGTTTTTGAAAAACCATCCCAATTCCCAATCTGATTTTCGTGACATCCGTGCCTGGTTCATAAATATCTTTTCCTTCAAGCAATACTTCACCAGCCATGGCCGCGGTCGGAATAAATTCATGCATGCGATTTAGAATTCTAATAAATGTGGATTTTCCACAACCCGATGGACCAATAAGAGCCGTCACTGTTCCCGGATAAAAATCAATTGATACATCGTCAATAACATGTTTATCTCCAAACCAAGCATGAATTTTACGAGCTTCGATACCTGTTCCAGGTATCCTTTTCTGTTGTTCAGCCTTGGAGTTAGCAGCCGCAACGCTAGCAAGAGAGTGAACTGGGTTGTCTTGGGTCATTTTTTCTACTCCTTGAATTGATGACATGTCACACACGGCCCTTTCGGTTAGCTAAAAATCGAGTAAGTGAAAAGAAGAAAAGAACAATTAGCATTAATACAAGAACACCTGTCCAAGCTCTGGCGACTGCGTTTTCAGTTCCAAGGGAAAAATTCTTCCAAACGTAGAAAGGGATTGCCGAACTATTTCCATTGAATGGATTAAGATTTAGTGCATCAGCTCCACCCATGGTAAGTAGCAATGGTGCTGTTTCTCCCGCAACTCGAGCAATTCCCAAAATTACTGCCGTGATTAATCCACTCTGAGCTGCTGGCAAAATAATCATCGCAACGGTTCGCCATTGAGTTCCACCAAGTGCTAAACCAGCTTCCCTTAAATCGCTTGGAATTAGTTTGAGAACTTCTTCTGAAGTTCTGGCCACCGTCGGGATCATCAGAATTGCAAGTGCCATGGCACCCGCAAATGCGGAGTATTGGTTTCCAAGGGCAATCATCCAGACTGCGTAGATAAATAAACCAGCAACGATAGATGGAATACCACTCATGGCCTGCACAAAAAATCGAATTGTCCCCGCTGCTCTCCCCTTAATCTCGGTCAAATACAGAGACGTAAGAATTCCGATTGGGACGCTAAACACAGTTGCAATGAGAACTATATAAAGAGTTCCTACAACTGCGTGAAGTAAACCACCTTCATCAAGTGGAGCATCGGATGAAGTCACCGCCATATCTGTCGTAAAAATTCCCCAAGAAAGCCCAGTTATGCCGCGCCGACCAATCTCATACAAAATAGAAACGAGTGGCAAAATAACGAACAGCCCAGCTACGTAAATCATCACAGTACTGATGGAGTTGAGTGCTGCCTTTCTGTCTCGGCGCACTCCAGATATCATTGCACTAACGAAAATGGAAACAATCAAAAGTGTTGCTACAAAGCCCAACTTTCCTTTGAGGGGCGAATAGCCGACGATCGCAAAACTAATCAGTAATGTAGCTACAGCACCAACGAGATCCGGGATGGATTGTCGGAAACTAAGACCCCACGGTTTAGTGGGGCGTGGAATTGTGGCAGTGCTCACGATTCGCGCGCCGTTCTGTTGATGATGAAGTTAGCCAAGAAATTTATGAGAAGCGTGACTAGGAAGAGAACAAAACCAGATGCCATAAGAGCTTTGAGCTCGTCAGGATTTGCTTCACCAAATTTGTTTACGATCATTGAAGCAACAGAACCACCAGCGCTGAGCAACACTTCGATGCGAATATCAAAAACAATATTTAGTACTGTGTAGACCGCAACAGTTTCGCCGATTGCGCGACCAAGCCCCAGCATAGCTCCACCAATTACACCACCACGTCCATATGGAATAACTACAGCTTTAATCATCGACCACTTAGTTGCTCCTAAAGCATAGGCCGCCTGAATACGATCTAGCGGAGTCTGTGCAAAAATTTCGCGAGTAATGGAAGTAATGATTGGAATAATCATAATTGCAAGCACAAGGCCCGCAATGAAGGGAGATCTCGTAAAAACTGGTGCAGGCATATCAAAAATAGGAATAAAACCTAAATATTTATGAATTATCTTTGCCCAATACTCTGCGTGTGGCATCAGAATGAAATAACCCCATAAGCCAAATACGATCGAAGGAATGGCAGCCATGACATCGATTACTAGAACCATTGGTTTTTTCAGCCACTCAGGTGCGTAATAAGAAAGGAAAAGCGCAGCGCCAACAGAAATTGGAAAACCAAAGAATAATGCAATCAATCCAATGACAATGGTGCCCCATAACATTGCACCGATGCCGTACTGCGCAGGTACACCAGCATCTGGTTGTGGAACAATCCAATCAAAGCCAGTGATGAACTTAAGGCCTTCTGATTTAAAAACATTTAAACCGTTGTACAAAAGAAAGAGTGAAATTAATCCGAGAATAACTAGTGAAGAAAAACCACCAGTTGTAACAACTGCACGAAAAACTTTGTCGGAAAATCTAGGCTTCGTCGTAATGACGCGCTTCGGAGGCAAGGTCGGTGCGGCTGTGCTCACGTGGGTGATACTGCTATTTCCCAAGATAAAATGGGCGGATAGATGGTTACGAGAAGGTGAACGAGTGGTGAAATTAATCCCGAATCCCCTCATGCCTATACATTTGTCTCATGGCACTTGAGCACCCGCATCTGATCTGGATTGATTGTGAGATGACTGGGCTCGACCTCGAAAAGGACGTTTTGCTGGAAATCGCCGTCCTGGTTACCGATAGCGAACTCAACGTGATCGGCGAAGGTGTCGATGTGGTCATCAAAGCTACAGATGCACAACTTGCTTCGATGAATGAATACGTAACTGAAATGCACACCGCATCCGGGTTAATTACAGAAATTCCCAATGGAATATCTCCTAAAGAAGCAGAGCAAAAAGTCCTTGCCTATCTCACAGAATCCGGCGCCACTGAAGGTAAATCACCGCTAGCTGGAAACTCTGTCAGCGTTGATCGCTCTTTTATCGCCCGCGATATGCCGGCGCTTAATAGCTTCTTGCACTATCGCACAATCGATGTGTCATCGGTTAAAGAGTTAGCACGACGTTGGTTTCCACGAGTTTATTTTGCAGCCCCTGCAAAGACCGGTAACCACCGTGCACTCGGTGACATTAAAGATTCCATCTCAGAGTTGAAGTACTACCGAGAAGCAGTATTTGTCGCAGCCCCCGGCCCCGAATCTGCACAATTAAAGGAGATTGCCGAACGTATTGGCGGGTAGTATTAGCACTGCATGGTGGGCGTAGCTCAGCTGGTAGAGCACCCGGTTGTGGTCCGGGATGTCGCGGGTTCGAGCCCCGTCGCTCACCCCACTAGTTACGTGTCCTGCTCTAATTGTTAACCAAGGGAGATCGACAGTGATCTTTGATGTCGTTGTAGAAATTCCTGCAGGCAGTCGCAACAAATACGAAATTGATCATCGCACCGGCGAAGTTCGCTTGGATCGAATGCTCTTTACTGCAACTCGTTTCCCACATGATTATGGTTTTGTAAAGAACACACTCTCAAATGATGGCGATCCACTCGATGCTTTGGTCATGTTGGACGAACCAACATTTCCTGGCTGCGTTGTTTCCTGTCGCGTCATCGGAATGTTTCGCATGACCGATGAAAAAGGTGGCGATGACAAACTTCTCTGCGTCGCAGCCGGTGATATTCGTAAATCTAATTTGACTGATCTGAAAGATGTTCCAAAGTATGAATTAGAAGAAATTAAGCACTTCTTTGAAGTCTATAAAACCCTCGAACCAGGCAAAGAAGTCCACGGCGGAGAATGGGTTGGCCACGACGCCGCAGAGCTCGAAATTAACGCGTCATACAAGAGATACACGGATTCACATTAATTAAGGCGCTTATCGGCAAGTGGTAATTACTGACCACGCGCTGATAGGGTCTGCCAAGCATTTGAAGTCACCCACTTCAAATGGGTTGTTAGCTCAGTTGGTAGAGCAGGTGACTCTTAATCACCGGGTCGGGGGTTCGAGTCCCTCACAACCCACTTAGTTAATTGCTTCATATGCCTTTTTCATTGCTTCTAAATCAATCTTCTTCATTTCAAGCATCGCTTTTGTCGCGCGTTGAGCACCTTCAGGATCTGGGCCTCCTAAATACTGACCCATTTCTGGTGAAGTTACTTGCCACGAAATCCCAAACTTATCTTTGAGCCAGCCGCATTGACTCTCTTGACCGCCGTCAGCAATTAAAAGTTCCCAGTATTTATCTATCTCAGCTTGATCCTTGCATGGAATCTGAAAAGAAATGGCTTCACTGTGTGGAAACTGTGAACCTCCATTCAATCCAATAAATGGACGACCAAACATTGTGAAGTTAACAACTATCTCCTCGCCCTGTTTATTTCCTGGGGTATCGGTCGGCGCAATCCAATTGTCTGCTACTGAACTATTGGGAAAAATACTTGTATAGAAATTTGCCGCTTCTCTTGCGCGACCGTCAAACCAAAGGCACGTTGTAAGTTCCATTTTCAAATCGTAGTGCATTTAATCACTGCCTTATCTAGGATTGCGACATGGCTTCGCGCATTATTTATGTTCCCTTCGATCATTTGCATAGGGAATATGGCGGACTAAAAAGCGCCGACGCCGCAACGGATGTAATCGCATTTGTTGAAAGTGCGCGTATGACGAGTGGGCGTTCTTGGCATCCGTTGCGACTTCACTTTTTAATTTCTTCCGCTCGTCACTTTGCGCAATCTTTGCGAGATGAAGGTTTTACAGTCCACTACGAAAAGGCAGCAACGACAATTGATGGCCTTAAAAAAATTCAAAAGCTTTATCCAGATTCTTCAGTAGTCTGTGCAGAACCATCATCTTTTAAACAATATGAAGCGTTGAAAGAGTTCGGTGTTTCATTTGTTGAGAATGATCTATTTCTAACTTCCCGAAGCGACTTTGCAGCATGGGCTGGCGGCCAGAAAACTTTTTTGATGGAGAACTTCTATCGCGCTCAACGAGTTCGGTTAAATGTCTTAGTAGAAGGTGGAAAACCAACTGGTGGTGCTTGGAACTTTGATAAAGAAAATCGACTTCCACCACCAAAAAATTATGAATGGCCACCTTATTTGGAACATTCAAGAGATTCGATTGATAAAGAGGTCGCTGCAGAACTGAAGTGCTCCCCCGGGACAACTTGGGCAACTACGCGCGAAGGTGCCCTTGCTCAACTAAATAACTTTATTGAAAATCACTTTGCCAATTTTGGGCCGTATGAAGATGCAATGGCTGGTGATAACTGGGCGGTGCACCATTCGCTTTTGAGTCCATACTTAAATAACGGATTGCTTCATCCATCTGAGGTAATTGAAGCTGCGATGAAAGCATTTGCTAAAGGCACCATTCCGATTGCATCGTGTGAAGGATTTGTACGCCAGATTATTGGATGGCGCGAATACGTCAATGGAATGTATTGGTTCTTAGGCGCAGATTATGAGCAGAACAATCAACTGGGTGCCACCAGAGATTTATTTCCATTGCTGCGAGATCCTTCAAAGACTTCTATGAATTGTGTTGGTTCGATTGTCGCTGACATCAACGATCGCGCATGGGTTCATCACATTCCACGGCTAATGGTTCTGAGTAACTTGGCACTGATCACTGGAACAAATCCCCAGCAATTCTTGGATTGGATGCGAGAAGTATTTATTGATGCAACACAGTGGGTAATGGTTCCTAATGTCATCGGAATGGGATTACACGCAGATGGTGGAGAGATGATGACAAAACCGTATGCTGCAGGCGGCGCCTACATTTCGCGGATGAGTACGTACTGCAAGGGTTGCACATACGATCCAAAGCTTCGAGTTGGCGAAACAGCTTGTCCATTTACGACTTTGTACTGGGATTTCCTAGACCGTCACAAGGAAACCTTTGTTAAAAATCATCGCATGAGTCAACAAGTCTTTGGGCTAAACCGATTGAATGATTTGGCTGAATTAAAGCAGCGAGCCCAAGAGGTGCTCGATGGTTTGAGTGAAGGAACTATTTAGTTATTTTTTAAACTTAGGAAGATGCAGATCAAATCGAATTGAAATAAATCTTGTCAGAACTACAACAATTCCGCCGATGACAGCACTGATGTTGTTAGCAAAATTTAATTGCGTAAGTAGGACAAACGTAATTGCGCCCATCAGCGAAGAAGTTCCTATTGTTTCTCTATGGAGAAGTACTGGCTCGAGCTGACACAGAACATCTCTCAATAAACCACCAGTAACTGCAGTGATTACGCCCAACAGAATTGCTGCGTGCCACGAAATACTTTGCTCGAAAGCCAACTGTGTTCCAGAGATTGTTGCTATTGCCAGACCGAAAGTATCCATAACTAACAGCGTTTTTCCGATACGAGTGACGCGTCTAAAAACGAGAGTTATGAGAACAGCCAAAATAATTGAGGCAATAATAGAAGGATCAGTTATCCATATTGGTTTTAACCCAAGGAATATGTTTCTAAGCGTTCCACCAGAGACAGAAGCAATGGCCGCTATAAATGCAATTCCGCCATAATCCAAACGCTTATCTGCTGCTACTCGAGCACCAACAAGTGCGAAAACAAATGTTGATAACAAATCGAGCCCGTGGAGCAAATTCATACTCCAATAGTAGAGTAGGAACATGAGTAACCAGATAGAAACATCATTTCAAGTCCAATTAGACAACCGTAATCGCGCGAAAGCATTTGCTCGACTCATTTTGGCATTTCCGGTCTTCATATTCGTTTCGACTTTTTCGATTGAGACCTTCTTCAGTGACAACATGCTGGAGACATACGGCCTTGTTGTTTTACCTGTAGTCCTTGCTCTCTTATTTCGTGGTGTATATCCAAGCTATGCACTTAGCTTCAATAAGGCGCTCTTTGGACTAGTCAACCGCGTATGGGCTTACATCGCTCTTCTGACAGATGAATATCCATCCATCGAAGAGAGTAATGTTGTTCGCATTTCTTATCCTGAAATAGAGGGTGGAAAATCTCTGAGCCGAGGGTTACCACTAGTCAAGTGGCTCTTGGCAATTCCGCTATACATCGTTGGAATTGTGTATTCAATTTACGGTTTCATCATGTTGGTTTTGGCGTGGCTCAATATCATCTTTACAGGCACAATGCCGCAAACTTCTGCGGACATCATTGTTCGTGTAACACAATATTGGAACCGGATTTATGGATATGCAGTCATATTAGTTACCGATGAATATCCTTCATTCTCTTTATAATAGATAAATGTTCGAACTAACCAACCTTGTAATTGCTCTGTGCTTATTCTTTGGTGCAGTTTTGTATACGTCGGTGGGCCATGCTGGCTCATCGGCGTATATCGCAATTATGACTCTGTTCAATCTTGAATCGACAGTTATTAAACCGACTGCATTGACTCTGAATATCGCTGTATCTGCTTACGCAAGTTGGAAATACATCCGCAACAAATTATTCGATAAGAAACTCTTTTTGGTCTTGAGTGCTGGAGCAATCCCAGCTGCATTTATCGGTGGGCGCATCAACTTGCCTAGTGACATCTATAAACCCATTGTGGGCGTTTTACTAATTCTTTCGGGTCTGCGTTTTATCTTTCTTGCGTCTTCTCAAGATCGTGAAATCAAGCCTGTGAACTATGCACTAGCGCTGCTTATGGGAACCTCGATTGGATTTCTCGCAGGAATCACTGGCACCGGCGGCGGAATATTTCTTTCACCGCTAATTATTTGGCTTGGATGGAATCACGTTAAACAAGCCAGCGGAACGGTTGCCGCTTTTATTTTTGTTAACTCTATCGCTGGATTACTGGGTAATTACAAATCAACATCGTCTTTACCAGAAATGCTTCCGCTTTTTCTTGGAGCGGTGATCGTCGGAGCCCTTATCGGCACTCGCCTCGGTATATCGCGCTTCTCTTCAACGGGTGTAAAACGAGCCCTCGGAGTTGTGTTGATTATTGCAGGAGTTAAATTTTCCTTATTCTAATTCGTTAATTAACTTAAAGTGACCGCCACCTAGTTGACCTTGGTTGCGATAGAGCTCCAGTTTTTCACGTGTGTCTGCAATGTCGAGATTGCGCATAGTGAGTTGCCCAATTCGATCTGTTGGACCAAATGCCGCATTTTCTGTGCGCTCCATTGAAAGCTTTTCAGGGTGATAGCTAAATCCAGATCCTTCAGTATTTAAAATTGAATAATCATCACCGCGACGAAGGCGTAATGTAACTTTTCCTGTTACAGCAGATGCCACCCAACGTTGCAATGATTCGCGCAACATCAATGCCTGTGGATCTAACCAACGACCTTCATAAAGTTGACGGCCTAATCTGCGACCTTCCGCGTGATAATTAGCAATTGTATCTTCATTGTGAATCGCAGTGATTAATCGTTCGTAGGCAATAAACAAAAGCGCCATACCTGGAGCTTCATAAATTCCACGGCTCTTAGCTTCGATGATTCTATTTTCAATCTGATCGCTCATACCTAAGCCATGACGACCGCCAATTGTGTTGGCTTCGTGAATGAGTTCGACGGCGTTGGAAAAGGTTTTGCCATTGATTGAATGTGGGCGGCCTTGAGCGAACTCGATGACAACATCTTCGCTCTTGATTTCAACCTTGGAATCCCAATAACGAACTCCCATAATTGGTTCTACTGTTTCAAGGGATACATCAAGATTTTCTAAAGTTTTTGCCTCGTGAGTCGCGCCCAAAATGTTTGCATCCGTTGAATAAGCTTTTTCTACGCTATCTCTGTATGGAAGTTTGCGTTCGACGAGCCATTGCGACATTTCTTTACGGCCACCGAGTTCTTGAACAAAGTCTGCATCCAACCATGGCTTATAGATTCTTAAATTTGGATTTGCCAGTAATCCGTAACGATAAAAACGTTCGATGTCATTGCCTTTGTATGTTGAGCCATCGCCCCAAATATCAACGCCATCAGAGAGCATTGCGCGCACGAGAAGAGTTCCGGTTACTGCGCGACCAAGTGGAGTTGTGTTGAAATATTGTTTGCCACCGGAGCGAATATGAAATGCTCCACAGGCGATTGCTGCAAAACCTTCTTCAACAAGTGCTTCTTTGCAATCAACAATTCTTGAAATCTCCGCGCCATATTGCTTTGCGCGACCTGGAACACCAGCAATGTCTGGTTCGTCGTATTGGCCAAGGTCGGCGGTGTATGTGCACGGAACTGCACCCTTTTCGCGCATCCATGCAACAGCAACTGATGTATCTAAACCACCAGAGAATGCAATGCCAACTTTTTCACCGATTGGCAATGATGCGAGGACTTTAGACATACGTGAAGTATAACGGTGAGATGGACTAGATTGCGCCTAATTCTTTTTCAAGGCGCTGGGCAAGGGTTGGATTTACACTCCAATGCGCAAGCATTTCTTTGTATCTAGAGATCTCAATCGGTTCTGGTTTAGCACCTGTCTTAGTCGCACGGATCATTAGGTTGCGGGGTGTGTGTTCTCCGCCGACAAATTCAATTGCATCAACGCGGTATCCAAGAAGTTTCAGAATTTGCGTACGAAAAGCGTCTGTCAATAAATCTCCCATGCGTTCGCGCATGATTCCGTGGCGAGTCAACATGGGCCATGGTTCGGGAATTTTCTGCATCTGAACTTGTAAATCATGATGGCAGCATGGCGCTATCAAAAGTATTTCGACATTGTGCTGCACGCCCCATGCGATTGCATCATCCGTTGCTGTGTCACAGGCATGTAAGGCGATTGCGATATCAGCAGATGTAATGGCGGTTTCTGAAATTTCTTCAGCGCGAAAATCCATGGAAGCTGTGACTCCAAGTTTCTTTGCAATCGCATTGTTTCTATCTCGTGATGTTTCGCGGACATCAATGCCTATAACGTGGGCATCAATACCTTTTTTCTTTAAGTACTGGTGCGCGGCAAAAGTTAAATATGCGTGCCCGCAACCAAGATCAACAAGTGATAACTTCCTTTTTGACTGAGGCAAAACTGATTCGAGAATATGCAAGAACTCCTCAACTTGGCGATATTTATCTTGCATCGAGGGCTTGATGTTTCCTTTGTGATCAGATATTCCTACTTCGATTAAGAATGGGTCACTTGCCTCAAGTAATCTCTCTTTGGCTCTGTCATGAGCAAGTGTTCGCTCAAAGGTGCCTTTACTCTCATGAATAAGAGCCTCGCCTTTCTTGGTTATTCGAAGAGAGTACGTGCCTGTTGTGAACTCAATAAAAACATTTGCATACCCACTCTTGAGCAAATCAAGAATTTTTTCACTCTGAACATCGATATTTTTCGTAGTACTCTGCTTCAGTTCACTGAGGGTTAGTTGCAATTTCAAACCATCTTTTAATTGGACTGGACGAATATCAATGCGCTCGAATTCGGTTTGCATATTTCGGCGACGGCCAGAGAGAACTGCACGCACAAAATTTTTCTGATCAACAATTAGTTCCGTGGCTTTAGCAAATGCAATCTCGAACGACATTACTCAAGTGTAAGGGTTATTTAATTGGTAGCTGAATGTGAATTGCGAGCCCGCCGAGAGAACTCTTTGATAATGAAATATCACCCGAGTGCTCTTTAACTATTGCAGCAATGATGCTTAAGCCCAGGCCACTTCCACCTGTATCGCGCGAACGTGAACGATCAAATCTCTCGAACTCATAACTCGCTTTGTTGTAGGCATCTTCAGGTAGTCCTGGTCCACCATCTTCAAAACGCAAGTGAACTTCTTTGCCCTTGCTTTTAAGCTCTACGAGTACGGGGGCCGTACCTGGAGTATGACGTCTGATATTTGAAAAAATATTTTGAATCATTCGATCGATGTGATCGCTGGATGCCTTAATTTGTAAGGCAGGTTCAACTTTTGACTCAATAGTGCGATTTGGGGACAAAATTTCAAAGTCACGTAAATGTGTATTGAGCGCAGAAGAAATGTCATATAACTCAAAATCTAGATGCGTAGCTTCATTGAGCTCTGCGGTGAGTAATAAGTCATTAATCAGTGACTCCATGCGTTTTACTTCGTGATCTACTCGGGCGAAAGCTTTCTCTTGATCTTCTTTTGCCTCAATTTTTCGGGAGCCCAGCAACTCCGAATAACCTTTGATAACGGTCAGCGGGGTTCGCAATTCATGGGCCGCATCGCTAAGAAACCTTTGCATGCGCACTAAAGATTGTTGCTCAAGTTTGCGGGAATTATTTCGCAAGAGCACGAATGATAAGGCGATGGCAAGTAAGTTTGCAAATAATAGAAATGCGAATAAACGTGCGATATTTTGTCGCCAATCTTTTTCAAGATCTGAGGTTGAAATTGCTACAACAAGAAATTCACCCTCTGGCAGTGGAATAGATCGCATTCGATAGGGATTGTCGGAGTTAATTGATATTGCTCGAACTATTGATGATGCGATGTTGCCTGCAGATGTATCCAAAGCAAAACGTTGTGATGCTTCGGTCAATGTAATCTGCTCTGCTCTTGGCGTAACCAATACAACGGATGCATCAATTCTGCCGGCATCGAGAGCAAAAAGGGCTGCGTTTAATAGATCCTGATTATTTTGCTGGGCTGTCTGTATGACAAAATTTAATCGCGAATCTACTTGGCGAATCGCAGCTTTATGAGAGTCTTGAAGGGCAAATCCACCTATTCCAAGAGAAACCAAGGTGGTAATGAGCACTGAGAAAAATGTAACTCGAAACCGCTGACTCATATTTACTTTGGCTCCAAGATTTGAAATCCAACTCCTCGGATTGTTTTGATGCCCTCGTATCCGTCGCGATGAAGTTTTTTACGCAAATATGAAATATATGTGTCAACGACACTTGTTTCGGATTCGAAGGTTATTCCCCAGACATCATCTAAAAGAACTGATTTGCTTAGCACGCGACCTTTATTTTCCAGAAGAATTGCAAGCAATCTAAACTCAGTTGGAGATAGTTCGACCAGTTCTGAGTTAAAAGTAACTTGATGGGTCTCTTCATTTAATGTGATTGGCCCACATGTGAGCGCTACAGAAGCAGAAGAAACTTTAGATGTACGACGCAAAATCGCCTTAACACGAAGGAGTAACTCTTCTAGTCCAAAAGGTTTCGTTACATAATCATCGGCGCCCAAGGAAAGCCCGCGAGTTATGTCACTTCGATCATTTCTTGCTGAAAGCATTAAAACTGGCGTCAGGTCATTTTGTGAACGTAATCGTTCTACCAAATCAAAACCATCCATTAGCGGCATGTTGATATCAATTATCAAAAGATCAGGTTTGTCGCTGCGCAGGAGTGTAAGAGCCGACATTCCATCATTTGCTTGAAGTGTTTCAAAGCCCGCAATTCGAAGCGCGTCGCACACTAATTCGCGAACGCCTGCTTCGTCATCTACGACCATAATCTGAGGAGCCATGGCTATACCTTCGCACATCCTGCGTAATCTGTATCTAACTTTAGGTGTTTTCTAAGCATCTCACAGAAGGTTCACAAAGATTTCTCCTACACTTTTGCCCATGATTCAGAGCGCCCGACGTATTGCAATAGCAATGTTAATGAGCGCTGCCCTGTCTATTTCAACGCTTTATCCTGCACTTGCAGACGATGATCATACGAAAGCAAAACCAGCTGCAAAGATGGATTTTAAGAATGAAAAAGAAAAATTTAAATTTGAGAAGGATGCTTATAGAGAGGCTATAAAAGCTCGAGAAAAAGCTCGTGAAAAAATTAATGAAGCCTTTAAAGCTGCGATGAAAAAAGCTGCGGCGGATGCAAATACCGCACTAGCAACAGCCACTTCAGCAGAACAAAAATTAGTCATTATGAATACCTTAAAAAATGCTCGCACGGCTGCCGTTGCTATTCGGGATGCGGCGTTGGCAGCTCTCGGATCACTTCCTACGCCACCTGTGGAACCAAAAAAGGATGAAAAACGGCGTACTCTTGCTCCATGAGCAAAGTAGATTCATTTAACAAATTTATTGCCGAAAAAATAACTGCGGGTGTAGCCACAATGTGGTGCGCGTATTTGTTCGCAATCATCGCTTTAATTTCTCTGCCAAATGCAATTAAATCCGGCGATACTCTTGTGATTGTTTCGTGGATTGCTCAAACATTTCTACAATTAGTGCTTCTCTCCATCATTATGGTTGGTCAAAACGTTTCCGCAGCCAAACTTGAGCAGACGATCAATGAAACCCACGAAGCAAGCCTTGGCGAATTTGAACTCGCAAAAGAAGCACGTATGTTGGCACGCAAAGAATTAGCTGAACTTAAGATTATCTCTGGTGAAATTCACCGAGTGATTAGAGATTTGGAAGAAAAGGTTAAGTAATTGGAATCCACCTCTGTTTGGCTAACAACAATTGGACTCTTATCTCTTGTTATTGCTTTTGATTTATTAATGGCAATTTTGCGCCGAAATAAAGAAACTACAATCACTGAATCAGCCATCTGGACTGTGATTTATGTGAGCGCAGCTATTGCTTTTGGAATCTTGATGCCCAACTGGGTGGATTCGCCAACTGCTCGTCCAGAATTTTTTGCTGGCTGGCTTACGGAGTATGCGCTCTCCGTAGACAACATCTTTGTCTTCGTCATAATTCTATCTCGCCTGAAAATTGAACGTGAAAAACAACAACTCGTTCTGCTCTTGGGAATCATCATTGCATTGCTATTACGTGGTGGTTTCATCGCTGCCGGTGCTGCAATTATCTCCAGATTCCAAAGCGTATTTTTTATCTTTGGTGCATTTCTTATTTTCACAGCTATACAGCTGGTTCGCGAAAGTGGTCACGAAGAAGAAGTTAAAGAGAGTCGAGTTGAAACGTATCTAAAAAGTAAAGGTACAAGCACTTTCACAATTGCGCTTTTTTCTTTGGGCGTAACTGATCTTGTTTTTGCTCTGGATTCTATCCCTGCAATTTTTGGAATCACAAAAGATCCATATATTGTTGCAACGACCAATATTTTTGCTCTAATGGGACTTCGTCAGTTGTACTTCTTGCTACAGGGATTGATTGCTCGATTGGTCTATCTATCCCTTGGATTATCAGCAATTCTCGGATTTATTGGTATAAAGATGATCTTTGAAGCACTGCACTCAGTAGGTGTTCATGACGTTGCGGGACTTCATGTTCCACATGTACCACTGGCCATTAGCCTCGGATTTATTGTTACTGCCTTGATAGTTACAACAGTTGCAAGTCTGACTGCAACTCGAAAGGATGGAAGCGAAATAGTTTAGAGCGGTAATAAATAAATTATTGCAGTAACAACTGCCGCATATGCTCCTGCTTGCAAAAGAATACTTAGCGCGGTTTTTCGATCTGCAGCTCTACTTGCACTATCTGCTACGCGTGAGAGCTGACCGAGTTTTCCAAAGTTAAATGTGCCCATAAATCCGTATGCCAAGCAGAATTTCCTACGTGATTGAACCCAACCGATACTTGCAACTGCGAGCGGAACAAAAATTCCAAGGCGTGCACCACGTGGAGCATTCGTTGAAATAAGTGTGATGAAAGAAGAAATTGAGAGTGCTATACCAATGAGAGCGACTATCTGTCGACGACGAATTTCACCCTTGCCAATATTGCATGCACCTGGAATGTAATCCGCTGTACTCACTTAAGCGTCTTCAAATTCATCTTCGTCAATCCACGCTTCTGCAGTGGAGTCTTCTTGGCGTTCGATCCATGATAAGAACGATGCAACAGCCTTAAATGCCAAGAGACCAACAGCAACTGCTGCTGCAATTCGGCGAATGGCTTTGAACATAGGATAAAAATACTCTTTTTTTCCTATTTTTGCAGTATTTAAAGATTACGAGTTGGCAAACGCCTGTTCAATATCTCGCCACAAATCTTCAACGTTTTCGCAACCCACAGAAAAACGAATTAGATTTTCAGGCGTCAAAGTGCTTTCTGCAGGCCAACGTCTGCGGCGCTCCCATAAACTTTCGATTCCACCCAGACTGGTGGCGTGGGTAATTATGTGTGAGCTTTCACAAATGCGATCGGCTTTAGCTGGACCATCCTTAACTTCAAATGAAAGAACTGCTCCAAAGCCACGCATAAAACTCTTGGCTCGTTCGTACTGTGAATCTTGTGGCAATCCCGGATATCTCACACGTGACACGCCAGGATGTTTACTTAGGCGTTTCGCTAATTCGAGTGCGTTCTCTTGAGCTTTCTCAAATCGAAGTGGGAAAGTACGAAGTCCACGCAGTGCAAGCCAGGCTTCATACGGTCCAGGAATCCCACCATGAATCTTTCGTAATTCATGAAGACGTGAATACAGCTCTGGAATCTTGGTTGAAAGTGAGCCCATGATGAGATCGCTGTGTCCGGCGAAATATTTCGTTACTGAGTGCATCACGATATCGGCGCCCATTGCTAATGGATTTTGAATCAGTGGAGTAGCAAAAGTATTGTCGACGCCCACCCCAACACTTAAATTGCGTGCAGCAACAATTAGTGTTGGCATTTCGGCAACTTCTAGACCCGGGTTAGTTGGGGATTCAAGCCATAGAAATGCTGCACCTTTCATTGCTTGAATGACCACATCTGTATTTGCAATATCCACAAAACGAACTTCTAATCGGCCGCTTTCTTGGAACGAGTGAAGCATCGCCATACTTCCGCTATAACCCTGATCGGATGCAACAACAGGTGCGCCAATAGGAAGTAATGCAAAAACTGCGCTTATTGCTGCATTTCCTGATGCGAATGCAAGAGTTTGTCCGCCTTCTAATTCGCTAATTGCACTTTCCAGCGCACTCCACGTTTCGTTTCCACTTCGACCATAACCGAGGGGGCCGCCGGCGTGAAAAGTTGAACTAAGTGAAATATTTGGATTAAGCGAACCATCTTTCGTTGCAGGTGGGCGTCCAGCAGAGATGGCAATTGTCTCTGGACTTAACTTTGGATCGCTCATACCTAAAGCCTAACGCTTTCCGAGCACTGCCATTGCAGCGTTATGACCCGGAATTCCGCTTACGCCACCACCGCGTTGTGCTCCGGCACCGCAGATAAAGATACGTGGATCATCAGTTTCAACGCCCCAGATTTGTTCGTCCCCTTCTTCTTTGAATGGAAAAGTTAAATCGCGATGAAAAATATTGCCACCTGGTAAGCGAAGATCTTTTTCTAAGTCCAGGGGGCTTTTTACTTCTATGCATAACGAACCATCGCTATTTACAGTGAGGACGCTTTCAATTGGATCTAGTAAATAGGAATTAAGTGCATCAAGACAGCGCTGCGTTGCCAATTTTTTCGCTACAGAATTATCGTGACTAAATAGTTCAGCTGGTGTGTGCAATCCAAATAGAGTCAATGTATGAAAGCCTCTGGCGGCTAAATCATCGCTTAAAATGCTCGGATCGGTCAGGGTGTGGCAATACATTTCTGATGGTGCATCTGCTGGAATCTCGCTATTTGATGCCGTGACGTAGGCACCTTCTAGTTGCTTATATCCCTCATTAATGTGAAAGGTTCCAGAAAATGCTTTCTTTGGATCATCTCCTGATTTTAATCGCGGCAAGGTGCGCAGAAGCATATTAATTTTCAATTGCGATCCAGAAAGAGAGCTCTTGGTTTTTTTACCGCGTATTCGATCAAGATGTGCGGGGGCAGCGTTACTTAATAAATATTCAGCTGAATAACTCTCACCCGAATGAGTTTCAACAGTTATGCCGGAGGAGTTACTTGAAATCTGCGTAACTTCAGAGTTTGTTTTAATCGTAACTCCTGCGAATCTAGCAACGCGTTCAAGTTCTTGAACAAGTGCACCCATCCCGCCACGAGGAACTTTCCACTCGCCAGTGCCATTACCCATGAGATGGTAAAGAAAGCAGATGTTCGCTTGAATCGAATGAGCGGAAACAAAAGTTCCGATTAGAGCATCCGTTAGAACTACTCCCCTGACCAAATCATTCTGAAACTTTGATTCAATTATTTCCGCCATCGGTTTTTCAACTAAATAATCCCATGTGCGATCTTGGTCAATATGAGCTTTCATTTCTGAGCGCGTACGAAGTGGTTGCAGAAAAGTTGGCGCCATTTTCTGAGCAAACTTTTCAACATCAGAATAAAACTCTTGCCACGATAAACCTTCAGAAGATGAACCCGTTAATTCCTGAAATGATTGCTCGGTTTGCTTGTCCCAAATTCTAGAAATATGTAATCCGTAATCTTTTCCATCTTTCGTGTACGGGGTATATGAAGATACCTCTCTTGAAATACTCTGGAAATTTAATCCCAAATCTTTAACTATTTGATCGGGCAAAAGAGCAACGAGATACGAATACCGCGAAAGTTTTGCGTCGTATTCTTTAAATGTTCGAACACTGGCGGTTGCGCCACCAATTTCATCGGCTGCCTCAAGGATTAATACGCTCTTACCGGCTTTAGCTAAATAAGTTGCAGCGATTAAACCGTTGTGACCTGCACCCATGACGATGACGTCATATTTCATACAAGAACTGTATTTCGCAGGTTACTTAGGTTCAAGAATGAGTGAAACAGAATTAATGCACCAACGTTCATCAGTCGGCGTACCAAATCCTTCGCCTTTAAAGACGTGACCTAGGTGTGAGTCACATGCAGCGCAACGAACTTCGGTTCTGATTCGGGGTGCAAGTGATCGATCTTCAAGGAGAGTGACTGCATCATTTTCTGTTGGAGCATAAAAACTTGGCCAACCGCAGCCTGAATGAAACTTCGTCTCACTCCTAAATAACTCAGAGTGGCACGCTTTGCACTTATACACACCTATTGTTTCGGTGTCGGTGTATTCGCCCGTGAATGCGGTCTCTGTTGCTGCGTTGCGCAATACATCATAAGAGAGTGGATCTAGTCGGGCTTTGAGCTCGGCTTCATCAATCTGAATTTTTTTACTCATGCAATCACCATCGCTTCAGGAAAAAGAATTCCGGTGCTTGAGTGACAGTCATACCCATTTGGATTCTTTTCAAGATAACGCTGGTGATACGACTCGGCTTCAAAATACTGATATTCACCTGCACTCAGAACCTGCGTCACAATTTTTCCGATTGAACTCTTATCAAGTTCGGCTTGATAAATGGCCATCGATTTTTCGACTTCAAACTTCTGTTCATCCGTTGTAACAAAAATTGCGCTTCTGTACTGAGAACCGATGTCATTGCCTTGTCGATCAAATGATGTTGGATCGTGCATCTCCCAAAACTCTTTCAATAAGCGAGAGTAAGAAATTTTGCCGGAATCAAATGTAACCTTTACTGTTTCAGTGTGTCCCGTGGTTCCTGTACAAACTAATTCGTATGTAGGATTAAAAACAGTCCCACCCATATAACCAACGCTGGTTTCAACAACGCCCTCTAATTTCCAGAATCGTCTTTCGGCACCCCAAAAACAACCTGTTGCAAAATATGCTGTCTGTGCGCTCATCTGATAATTCTTGCACCTCATTTCTGATCGCGCACGCGCTGATAACCTTGTTCATGCGCCCCCGTAGCTCAGGGGATAGAGCACAGCCCTCCGGAGGCTGGTGCGCAGGTTCGATTCCTGCCGGGGGCACGTATACGTATTCGATTTAGAGTGTGGCGACTTAAATCACTCAATTCACAGAAATCTTTTCTCATTCATCCTTGTTTATCTAATGAATACACGAGAGAATTAACACATTGCGTTGGCATTGTTGCCTCGTATTTAGCAAATCTGGAAACAATTTTTTAATGCAGAAGGGATGGTTCAGTCATGGATTGGCGTCATCAATCTGCTTGCCGTGATGAAGACCCAGAGCTCTTCTTCCCTGTTGGAAACACGGGACCTGCTATTACACAAATTGAAGAAGCAAAGAAAGTCTGTAATCGCTGCATTGTGAAAGAGCCATGCTTGTCATGGGCACTTGAAAGCGGACAAGATGCAGGAGTATGGGGTGGGCTTTCAGAAGATGAACGTCGTGCACTCAAGCGTCGTGCAGCACGTAACCGCGCACGTATGCAAGAACAAAATCAAATCAATAATCCTGCCTAAAGAGGGAACTTAAGTTTCGCAATTGTTCCAGTATCCGTTGATGATAACTCGATAGAACCTTTTAACTCATTTTCAGTGAGTGTTCGCACAATTTGAAGTCCTAAGTTTGAGGACGTATTAAGGTTAAAGTTGCTTGGTAAACCAACTCCATCATCAGAAATTTCAATTATGCACTCTTTACTTGAACGATTTATCTCGATATTTAATCCGGAACCTTGTGCGGCTAATCCATGTTCGAGTGCGTTATGGATTAGTTCAGTAATGACTAAGGCAAGAGGGGTTGCAATTCGCGGATCTAGCGATGAAATTTCACCACTTCGAGAAATCTTTAATTCACTCATACGTGGGCTTAAATCAAGTGCATGCGTGATTAAGGAATCCAAAACTTGGTCAAATGCGACGCTAGCTTGAGAGCTTGTTGAGAGAGTTTCATGAACAAGGGCGATAGATGCAATGCGTCGGACTGCTTCATCAAGAGCGGCACTTGCACTCGGATCTTCTATTCGACGAGCTTGTAACCTCAATAGTGCAGAAACTGTCTGCAGATTATTTTTGACTCGATGGTGAATCTCTTTGATTGTGACATCTTTCGTCACAATTTCGCGTTCACGACGGCGAAGTTCAGTCACATTTTGGATTAATACAATGGCTCCAATTCGATCTCCTTTAGCCACTAGTGGAAGCACAATTAAATCGATTGTTCCACCATCATTTTCACACTCTGCTCGCTGCAAATTTTTACCACTTAATCGGGTGCGTAAACCTTGATCATCGGCATTCAAATTATTTTTATGGATCTTCTCGCTAATTTCGCCAAGATTTAAACCTTCAAGGTCGCTATCCAAACCAAGACGGTTATATGCAGAACGTGCATTTGGACTCGCATATGAAATTGTTCCATTGACATCTAATCGAATTAATCCATCCCCCACGCGCGGAGCGGGATCTAAATATGCATGAGCTCCTGGATAAGGAAAACTTCCCTCTGAAACCATGGCGTATAACTTGTGTGCGATTTCTCTGTAATTTAATTCCAATCGACTTGGTGTCCGCATTGAATCTGCGCTTCGATGTCGTGAAATCACAGCAATAACCTGTGAATCAAAGATCACCGGAACCGTTTCGACTTTAATCATGACATCGCCAACTAGCTCTGGTTGGGAATCACGAATAATTTCGCCTTCTGATAACGCTTGATCAATCAATGGAGCCGCTCCCCATTCGATTTCATCTCCAATGACGTCGTGAGTGAAAACAGTTGCTGCTGTTGTTGGGCGAATATGTGCAACTGCCACAAAACCAGTCGGCCAATTCTTAAAATCTTTTCGAAGCGGAACCCACAACACTAAATCTGCGAAAGAAAGATCAGCTAAAAGTTGCCAATCTGCAACTAACTCTTGAATTCTATGTATATGTTGCGGTAGCAGTGGCGATCTGCCATGAATTAGATCCTCAAGACGCGCCATCACTTCTCCCCTGCCACGGTTAAATAATCACCGATTTCTTGTGTGGCATACCAAGTTAATTCATCATTGACTGAGTCATAGACAAAGAGGGCCTCAACGTTTTCCCAAATAATTTCCGTATTAAGAATAATTTTCTCTTCCAGATACTGCGAAATTTGCTTATCCGCAATTTCGAGTGCAATGACGTAACCATTGGAATTTCTGGCAGCAATCATGGAGATTTCATACTCGGCTTCTTCGTCATCTAGTTCTGGATTTTCACTTTTAAATGTAATTGTTGGTGCATAAATAATTGCTGGGGTGAAAGCTTTTTGAGCATAGAAATCTCTGACTTCAGATAATCCCATTGCCAGATATGCGCGCATTGGCTAAGGGTATAAGAAATTAGGAAAGCATTTCACTTGCAATCTGAGCCAATGCTTTTCGCAGAGTTCCTCGCTCATTGACCTCTGCAAGAGTGGCTCGCGCTTCTGAAGAATCCGCCGCATTTCGAATATCGTCTGGCAAAACATAAAGGTGTGCCGCTTTGTGAGTCGTCGCAGTTGAAAGAAAATTTTTCTCTTCATCTTGCCCCTTTCTTCCATTAGCACGCATATTTAAGGTCAAGGTAATCGAGGAAATAATCGAAGTTCTATTGAGAATTGCAACGACTCGTTTAAAGCGCGCCTGGCCGACCTCATCGGGTCTAGTAATTATCCAAAAATCGTCAGAATTATCTCCTGCCCAAGTAATCACTAAAGAATCTGCACGCCTATCAGATAATTGTGAAGATAAATCGTGAATCGTTCCGACATCTATGATTATGAAATCAAACTCGAGATGCGCCTTTTCTACCACCGAGTCAAATTCCGAAATTCTTTCTCGTGTTAACTCCTTTAGATACAAATGTGATGAAGAAATCCGCCAGAAATCTTCTTCCTTTAGATTTCTTTGGTCGAGTAAAATTGCGATATTTGGCTCAGCTAAATTTGCATCTATCAGCAAAATTTTCTTTCCCTTGAGCGATAACTCATAGGCAAGATTTATGGCAATCGTTGTTGAACCTGTGCATGAACCTGCCGATGAAATTGCAATTACTCGTGCACGTTTATTGGAATGAATGAGCGGGGAAAGTTTGCGAATTAGTGGAGATCTGACATAACCTCGAATAAAAGTTGCAAGATGCGCCGCAGATTCCGGTATATCGTGCAAGTCATCATCTTCACTTCGCTGAGTATTTCTTGTTGCAAAGCCAATTATTTGACGAAAGCAAAGAGAAATATTTTCAAAGAGATGTGTATTAAAATCGTTAAGATCTGGTGAATATAAAAGCAAGGCAGATGTCGCCTCCTCAGAATGATTTGCTACAAAATCGGCAAGAGATTGAAAATCTACGGCTCGGTGAATGACGTTCCACCCTTGGGTAAATAAAGTTCCCGCAATGAAGCTCTCTTGTTCGGGATTTGAAATAGCTGTAACTATGACGGGCAAAGCAATTTCAGCCACGTGAACTCACCAAGACAACCCGGCCTTGAGATGTGGCGCCTAATAACAACAGAACATCTTCAGAATTAACTGCAACAGTCAAACCAATTTCATTCCCAAAATTTGAACCACTCTTTGATATTGCAAGTACATGTGCTCCTGCAATTACTAGCTCTGGAATTAATTGAATGTCACCATTGTTTTCGGATTGAACCCAGTAGATATCGATTGTTGAACCTGGATTTATTCCTTCGGGGGCATCAGCTGATCGAATGCTTAATGGCACAGAGCTCAGTGATGTCGAATCGGATTGATTAGATATGGAAGAGAGGGCAATTAGTTCTTGTGCTTCTATTCGCACCTTTGTGTAAGAACCGACAATTTGCGATTGGTGATTTACGTAATTTTTTGCAAGATTTCCCAGAGTTACCTGCACTTGAGTTAAATCGTCTTCTGTTATTTGATGTCCTGGAAGTAAGAATGATGTTGTAACAATCATGGTTGTTTTCTGATTTGCCACAGCAGAGAAGATGAATGCACTCACAAGTGATGCTGCGATGAGTGCAATAGCTAGTAATAAACGAGAACGCGAGGATTTTCTTTGGATGACCATAGCAAGGTACTCAACGCCATAAATTTATAGAAGATTCTCTAAGTGCACACTCATTCTTTTTAATGAATATTTACTCATCTCTTTACTTCTTTTTTCCTACTTAAATCCAAGGCAATCTCGCTGCATGACAACTTTAGAGAATATCCCATTACTTAAGCCCGTTACATACGCCGAAATTTCCAGCTGCGAAGCAGAGGATTGGCAACATCCGATGTTGGAAATCTTTCGTCCAATAATTGAAGAACATGAAAAACAGAAAGCACGTTTGTATTTAATTCCTTCAACTTTTGATGATGAATACGACCCGGATTTTTCTCCTCAGCCAACTTCAGCCAGTGATCTTCCGGAGTTGCATGAATGGACGATGAGATTCGTGGTGAGTGTGCTAGAAATCTGGGCAGGGCGGCGTTCTCCATCTCAGTTAACTCGTATGTGTCATAGAAAGATATTTGCAGAACTACACGCACGCGCAGGGACTATGAAGGATGTTGGAAAGTTACGTACTATTCATCAAAGCGAACCACTAGATGGAATTTGCGAATCTGTTGTCACTGTCAGATATGGCGAAAGATTACGAGCGCTCTCAGTACGATTTGAAGGTGTAGATAATCGTTGGTTATGTACTTCCCTAGATTTGCTTTAAAAATTAAGCAGCGCCGTGGCAACGTTTGAATTTTTTACCAGAACCGCAAGGACATGGACCATTTCGTGAAGCTTCTGATGAACGTGTCACTCCATCTTCATCGGAAGCTGTGTACTTAAGTGCAGCTACCGGTGCTTCTGGTTGTTCGAGGCCCTTTGCTTGAACTTTATTTCCACCTTCAATCTGCACCTCGATGTTAAATAAATAACTAGCGATTTCTTCTTTAATCGCATCCATCATCGCAGTAAACAAATCAAAGCCTTCTCGCTGATACTCTACTAAAGGATCACGTTGCGCCATTGCCCGCAGACCAATGCCCTCTTGCAGATAATCCATTTCATATAAGTGCTCGCGCCACTTTCGATCCAGAACTGAGAGCAAAACTTTGCGCTCTAATTCGCGCATTACTTCACTACTCAAACTCTGCTCTCGCTTTTTATAGGCAGCAGCAACATCGTCTAGAATTCGGGTTCGCAAGAAATCGGCATCAAGAGCTGCTCGAGATCCAACTTCGCTTTCAAGTTCTTGAACAGAAAAAGTGACAGGATAAATAGCCTTAAGTGCTGTCCAAAGTTTTTCTAAATCCCAATCTTCGGCAAATCCTTCGGAGGTTGCAGCATCGACGTAAGCCTCAAGAGTTTCGCTCATAAATTCTGAAACCTGCTCTTGAATATCTTTCCCCTCTAAAACAAGTCGACGCTCACCATAAATAACTTCGCGTTGACGATTCATTACATCGTCATATTTGAGGACATTCTTGCGAATTTCAAAGTTTTGGGCTTCTACTTGTGTTTGTGCAGAACGAATCGCATTCGAAACCATCTTTGATTCGATGGGTGCATCATCTGGAATACCTGCAGCTGATAGGAAACGTTCAACTAAACCTGAGTTAAATCGGCGCATGAGTTCGTCTTGCAAAGATAAATAAAAACGAGACTCTCCGGGATCGCCTTGACGACCTGAACGTCCACGTAATTGATTGTCAATACGTCGTGATTCGTGACGCTCGGTTCCGAGTACATAGAGACCGCCAAGGGCGCTCACTTCATCGTGTCCTTTTGAAACTGCAGCTTTTTGTTTAGCAATTTCATCAGGCCACGCAGCCTCATACTCTTTTGGATTGTCAACAGGCGACAAACCTTTGCGTTGTAATTCAAAGTCCGCCATAAACTCTGGATTGCCACCGAGCATAATGTCAGTACCGCGTCCTGCCATATTTGTAGCAACAGTTACCGCACCAACAACACCTGCGCGCGCGATGATTGCCGCTTCACGTTCGTGATGCTTTGCGTTGAGAACTTCGTGAGGTACTCCACTTTTCTTCAGGAGTGCAGATAGCTCTTCGGATTTTTCTACGCTGACTGTTCCAACCAAGACAGGCTGTCCTTTACGGTGGCGTTCAACAATATCGGCCGTAACCGCTGCAAATTTGCCAGCTTCTGATTTGTAAACCAAATCTGGCTGATCGATACGAATCATTGAACGATTTGTAGGAATTGGTACAACACCGAGCTTATAAATCTGGTGGAACTCAGAAGCTTCAGTCATAGCAGTACCGGTCATGCCTGAAAGTTTTTCGTATAAACGGAAGTAATTCTGAAGAGTAATTGTTGCGAGGGTCTGGTTTTCGTCCTTAATTTCTATGCGTTCTTTTGCTTCGAGAGCTTGGTGCATACCTTCGCTGTAGCGGCGACCAGCAAGAATGCGACCCGTATGTTCGTCGACAATCAGTAATTCGCCATTCATCACAACATAATCTTTGTCTCGCTTAAAGAGCTCTTTCGCGCGGATTGCGTTATTTAAATAGCCAATCATCGGTGTATTGGCTGCTTCATATAGATTTTCAATCTTGAGTAACTCTTCTACGCGAGTTACACCTTCTTCAAGAATTCCAACCGTTCTCTTTTTTTCATCTACTTCGTAGTGTCGATCACGTTCAAGTTTTTGTGCCATTTGGCTAAATTCGAGATACCACTTAGTTGCTTTATCTGCCGGACCGCTAATGATCAAAGGGGTGCGAGCTTCGTCAATTAAGATTGAGTCAACTTCGTCAACCACAGCAAAGTAGTGATCTCGGTGTACACAATCTTCTAAATTCCATGCCATGTTATCGCGCAGATAATCGAAACCGAACTCATTGTTCGTGCCGTATGTGATGTCTGCGCCATATGCTTCTCGACGTTCTGCAGGAGTCATGTTTGCAAGAATTACGCCAACCTTTAAACCTAAGAAACGATGGACGCGACCCATCCATTCACTATCACGCTCGGCCAAGTAATCATTGACTGTAACGACATGCACTCCACGCCCAGCAAGGGCGTTGAGATAGGAAGGAAGAGTTGCAACCAGAGTTTTACCTTCACCGGTACGCATTTCGGCGATGTTTCCACGGTGAAGTGCTGCGCCGCCCATAAGTTGAACGTCATAGTGTCGTTGTCCAAGAGTTCGCTTTGCAGCTTCACGAACTACAGCGAATGCTTCTGGTAATAATTGATCGAGAGTTTCGCCTTGTGCCAATCTATCTTTAAATATCTGAGTCTGTGCACGCAATTCGTCATCGCTCATTGCGACCATGCGTGGTTCTTGGGCATTTACAAGAACAACTAACTTGCTGAGATCTTTTAAAATTCGACCTTCGCCGGCGCGCAGAATGCGATCAAAAAACGCTGGCATCAGATCACCCTTTCAGCAGGCACTAAACGGTCGGTCTTAAGTAACTGCCTTATCTTAGCGGTGGTGCGAGGCAGGCAGTAATTGCGGCGATCACCCTTATTCCACGCACTTCTAGGGCCCTTCGGGCTTCAAGAAGTGTTGCGCCGGTTGTAAGCAAGTCATCGACAAGAATTACATCAGTGTCAACTCCTAATGCAGGCAATTTATTCCTGTTTATCGCCATTGCCTGATAAATATTTTCACTTCGATCATGAGCATTGAGTTCGGATTGATCTTTTATTTTTCTATTATGAATGAGTAAATCCACACACTCTAATGACTCTACACGAGCAATTGAATGAGTAATTTCTGAAAGAAAGTCTCTACCTCTTTTTCGATTTGAGCTCTGGCGTGATGGAGCCGGAACCAGTACTCCAACCTCGAAATCGCGGAGCAATAAATGTAAAGAATGCGAAAGAGCCTTAATGATCAATTCATCTGCAGCTTTAATTCCATTTTCTTTCGCTGAGAGAATAATTCTTTTGGCTACAGGGGAATACAAAACTGCTGAATAAACCTGCATTGAATTCAAGGTACTTCTATATAAGTGTGGATTCCACAAAACTCTACATTTGGAACAAATATTTGGGCCTAGAGCTCTGCAACCAAAACATCGGTCTGGAAATAATATTTCTGTTAATGAATTCGGCTGAAACACTCGCTTATACTGTCGATGAAAAATTCTGCAAAGTAGATTAATTTAGCGCTGTGGATAATCTTTCGGCTCGAGTCGAATAAGTCGAGACTCAATTGAGTTGCCAGCTTTTCGCGGAAGCGTAAGGACAAAATGCGCTCCGTGCCCAGGCCGGCCCCATACTTCAAGTTCACCGTTGTGCAATCGTGCATCTTCAAGCGCAATTGATAATCCAAGACCTGTACCACCGCGAATGCGAGAGCGTGAAGGATCGGCGCGCCAGAAACGATCAAAGACTCGAAGAAGAGAGTTCTGGTCGATTCCAACTCCACGGTCACGCACGGCAATCGCTACATCATTATCCGTATATTCAACTTGGATATGAATTGGTTTTGATTCTGCGTGATCGATTGCATTGTTGAGTAGATTCCTTAGAATTCTCTCTACGCGTCGCACGTCAGCATTAATAAGTAAATCTTCGCTATATGGAGTGAAGATAATTTGTGTTCCATTTTCCGTTGCCACTAGTTCAAGATCTTCAATGCATCTCTCTATCAACGCAATGAGATTGAAATCCACTGGCTCTAAAACTGCCACTTCGGCATCGAATCTACTCACCTCTAAAAGATCTTCAAGTAAACGTTCAAAACGATCGATATTGCCAATTAAAAGCTCTGCACTTCTCGCTATTTGCGGATCAAAAGAGCTACGTGATGAATAAATAACTTCGGATGCCATACGTAATGTTGTAAGCGGCGTGCGTAATTCATGGGAGACATCTGAAACAAAGCGCTGTTGAACGCGTGAAAGGTTTTCAAGACGCATGATTTGTTGCTGCATCGATGCAGCCATTTCGTTAAAGGAGTTACCTAAGGTGGCGATTTCATCTTGTCGAGTAACCTTCATTCGTTGGTTGAGATCACCTGATGTAAATTGTTTTGCCACTCTTGCAGCTTCTCGTACTGGTCTAACTACTTGTCGAGCTACAAGCCAAGAAATCAAACCAATCAGGAATACCAATGCGATATCCACCAAAATAATAGATCGCGAAATCAAATTAAGCGTTTTATTCTGATTTGTCAGTGGGAATAGTAAATACATTTCATATCTTCCAGAGCGTGGGATAGAAACCATATCTCCCACTGCAATTGCTGGAACTTCCAAGGAACCAGCATATTTAATGGTGATGTAAGACCATTGCAGCTCAGCAGTTCTACGAACATTTTCTCGAAATGCTTTAGGTAATGATTGTGGGTCTACAAGGTTTGATGTAGTCGTAAAATCTTTTTCAACAGGATTTACTAGGGGACCTCTGAGCAATACAAGTTCGCGACCACTCGCACGTGCACCCACAGTTGTTGCTGAACTGACTATTTCATTAATGAGGTTATCAATCTCTTTTGGCGAACCGCTTTTTGCGAGAATTAATCTGTAACGAGCGCCAACAATTGTTGAACGTGCTTCGTTAATGGCCGAATCTAAGTTCACTTGCTTAACACCTGAAGCAACTCGCGAATCCAAAATAGAACCTGATAACCAGATCACAGCCGAAGAAAGCACGATGGTTGATAGCAAAACTCTTAAAGCCAAGGATTTACGTAGGCGATTGGAGATTCTGCCCATTTTTATTTACTTAAAATTCCTGCTTTGTATCCAACTCCACGAACTGTTAGAACGATTTCGGGGTGCTCGGGATCGTGTTCTATTTTTGCGCGAAGTCGTTGTACATGCACATTTACTAAGCGTGTATCGGTGGAGTGTCTGTAGCCCCACACTTCACTTAAGAGTGCATCGCGGCTAAAAACTCTTCCTGGTTCGCGCGCCAGCGCCACCAATAAATCAAACTCAAGTCGCGTTAATGCAATCACTTTGCCCGCTCTGGTCACCTCATGTGCATTAACATCAACTGTTAAATCTGAAATCGTCAGCAAACCCGTAATATCTGTATTTGTGCGACGAAGTCGAGTGCGAATTCGGGCTACGAGTTCTGATTGATGACGAAAAGGTTTGACCATGTAATCATCAGCACCTGCTTCGAGGCCGCGGACTACATCGTGTGTATCTCCTTTTGCAGAGAGCATCACGATTGGAACCATCGATTCTGAACGGATTTGTTTACAAACTTCTATTCCATCTAATCCTGGAAGCATTACATCGAGAAGGACCAAGTCTGGAGGATTATTTCTAAAGACCTCCAGAGCCTCGTCACCTCTGCTTACTAAATCAACATCTATTCCGGCACCAGTTAAAACAATGCCAAGCATTTCTGCCAGGTCCTGGTCGTCATCGACGACCAATACCAAGGTCATTAGCTTCCGTGCTCCCAAGAGTTCAAGTACATATCTTGTGCTGGAGTAAGAATGTCAATCTTTCCACCCATACTTTGAAGTTTAAGACGTGCAACTTCTTTATCAATATGAGTTGGAACGGTATGAACACCTGGCTTGAGATTCTTTGCTTCTTTGACTAAGTATTCAGCTGTGAGTGCTTGATCTGAGAATGACATATCCATAACAGATGCTGGGTGACCTTCTGCTGCACCAAGGTTTACCAAGCGTCCTTCTGCAAGAAGTAGAAGTCGGCGACCATCAGCTAATACGTATTCATCTGTTTGGTGACGCATCTTTGCATTCTTCTTCTTTGCATTCTGCTCAAGCCATGCAACATCGATTTCGATGTCAAAGTGACCTGAGTTAGCCATAATTGCGCCATCTTTCATCACAGCAAAGTGTTCATCGCGTAATACATCGCGGTTACCAGTGACTGTAATGAATACATCGCCCAACTTTGCCGCATCTGCCATTGGCATAACACGGAAGCCTTGCATCATTGCATCAAGTGCCTTTGTCGGATCAATTTCTGTGACGATCACATCAGCGCCCATACCTTTTGCACGTTCTGCTACACCTTTCCCGCAATATCCAAAACCGGCGACTACTAGTACTCGACCCGCAAGCAAGAAGTTTGTCGCACGAAAGACTGCGTCAAGAGTTGATTGACCTGTTCCGTAGCGATTATCAAACATGTGCTTAGTGTCTGTGTCATTGACTGCGATCATTGGGAATTGAAGAGCTCCATCTTTTGCCATCTGGTTCAGACGAATAACACCAGTCGTTGTCTCTTCACAACCACCCGCGATATTTCCAATGAGTTCCTTACGAGTTGTATGCAAAGTGTTTACTAGGTCGCACCCATCATCAAACACTTGGTGAGGTTCGATATCTAGAGCAGCGTTAATGTGTGAGTAGTAACCATCGCGATCTACTGCATTTCGAGCAAAGACACTGATTCCGTATTCATGAACCAGTGCAGCCGCAGTGTCATCTTGTGTTGACAGTGGATTTGATGCACACAGTGCAATTTCTGCTCCGCCAGCTTTGAGAACGCGCATCAAGTTAGCTGTCTCCGTAGTTACGTGCATACATGCAGCAATACGAACACCTGTAAATGGTTGGGATTTTTCAAATCGTGCACGGATTTCTGCAAGAACTGGCATGTTTCGCTCTGCCCATTCGATGCGCTTGCGACCTTCTGCAGCAAGTGATGCATCTGCGATGTCGTGCTTTGGAATTGTTGCTGTCACTGGTGAATTCACGAACGTTCTCCTTTTAGGTTAAGTACTTTAGTTTTTAGACGTGACCTAAGTGGTAGGGCTCTACAGTGTTAGGCGGCTATGTGCTTAGGTTACTGGTATTGCTTGCAAAGTGAGAACTTAGGCTCTCATTTTCTAACTGTGGCGAGTACCTGCTCTTTGATTTTCTCCATGCGGGCAAGAGTCTTGGCTTCAACATTGAGTCGCAGTAGAGGCTCGGTATTTGAAGGGCGAAGGTTGAACCACCATGTATCGCCCATTACCGTAAGGCCATCAAGGTGGTCGACAGTGACCGAATCAAGTTGTTCATATTCTTTTTCAATTTCACTCATTGTTAGCTGCGCATCTTTTACCTTTGAATTTATTTCGCCACTTGAAAAATATCTCTGATACGGCTTTAGTAATTTCGACAACGAACCCTTTGATGATCCAAGAGCTGCGATTGCATGAAGTGCGGCGAGCGCACCTGAATCTGCCCTCCAAAAATCTTTAAAGTAAAAATGTCCGGAATGCTCACCACCAAAAATCGCTCCACTTTCAGCCATCATTGCCTTGATGTATGAGTGACCAACTCGCGATCGCAGCGCTGTGCCTCCATTTTCTTCGACAACTTCTGCAACTGTTCGAGATGAGATCAAGTTATAAATAATTGTTGATCCCGGATGAATCTTTAATTCTCGATCCGCAATCAAGGCTGTTAAATCAGAAGGATTAACAGTTTCACCTTTTTCATCGACTAAAAAGCAGCGGTCAGCATCTCCATCAAAAGCTAATCCAATATCTGCACCATGTTTTTTTACAGCCCTCTGTAAATCCTTTAAATTCTTTGCATCAATCGGGTTTGCTTCATGGTTGGGAAATGATCCATCGAGTTCGAAGTACATTGGGATAACTTCAACATTAAGCCCTTCGAAAATCGCCGGAGCTGTATATCCAGCCATGCCATTACCAGCATCAATTACTACCTTTAGCTTACGTATCCCTGAAACATCCACCAGAGTATGTAGGTGCTTTACATATTCTGCGAGTAAGTCACGTTCACTTTCTTTGCCGATATTTCCAAATGAAACTGGGGATCCTGAGCGAACAAAATTTTCGATTGCAAGTAAGCCTGATTCTTTACCAATGGGTCTTGCGCCACTTAAACATAATTTTATTCCGTTGTATTCAGCAGGATTATGGCTTGCTGTAAACATTGCACCAGGCATATTCAATTTACCTGCAGCAAAATACAACATATCTGTTGAAGCCAGACCAATTCGAATGACATCTAACCCAAGTGATGTAACTCCTGCGGAGAATGCGTCTGCTAAATGTGAGGAGGATTCGCGCATGTCTTCACCAATTACTATGGTGCCTGGTTCGCGCTCCTGAATTATGAAGCGAGCGAATGCTGCCCCAGTCGCAAATGAAAAATCTGGAGTTAACTCAGTGCCGACGAGTCCACGAATGTCATAAGCCTTAAAAATATTTGGGATACCGGTCGAACTCATACGGCAAGTCTAGGACGGAACTGCGCGCAAATGTCCTCGGCGACCGAGCGAAGTTGCAGCACTTGCACTGCTTTGTGGGCTCTCTATGTTAATTTCTTTTGAGCCAACTTCGCGAACGGCGTCGGCGATCGCCATTAAATCATCTTGAGTTGGGCCGTTATCGTGTTCATTGTTGGACGCTTTAATTACATTCCATCCATTTGGAACTGTTAGTCGTTCGCCATGTTTTTCACATAAGTCGTATGCATGTGGTTCTGAAAAAGTAGCTAGAGGTCCAAGTACGGCAGTTGAGTCTGCATAGTTATATGTCAACGTCATGGTCGCAGTGAGACGACAGGTAGTGCGCGAACATGCCCGCCCATAACGTGAACTCAAAGTCATGAACACAAGATTAGTGGGGTCTCTAGTAAAAACTCGGCATTATCAAGGATTCAAAACGCGAATGTTTGCCGTTGGAATCGCTGACTTCGTCAGAACGCTTCCTGCCACCAAAGGTATGGATCCGAAACCATTAACGGATGCTTGAAGAGCTGCTCCGTAGGTATTTGCGCTAACTCTGACGAAACTTAAGTTTCGTGCATTCTCGGGCACACGCCAGAAAGCGATATCGCTGCTTCGAATAGTTTTTCTAACCTTTTTTCCACCAGCGACGCTTAGTTCTATCTCAATGTTAACGCTGTCACCAACAAAAACAAGTAATGAAGACAAGCCGGTCATAGATACGTTAAATGGGGCAAGTGGTGGAACCGAAGAACTCCAGACGAAATCTCGTCCTACAGTTGCAAACACTCCTGCAACAACTGGCTCATCAGATTTGATTTTTAATCCATATACCGAGGAAGTCACTGAAGGCGATAGTGGGAAGTTCACTACTTTGCCTTTCTTAAGTGTGATGTCATCGAATCCAATAGGAGTAAAGCGTCCATCACCAGAAATAACTTCGACGCTCACATTTGCATCTGCATCACCTGGTGCAAGAAGTCTCAGTTGCTGCGCCGGAGCATCTTTGACTTTCGGTTGCAGAGGAATTGCCGGAATATAAATTTCTTTGGCTGGTGCAACTCCTGGGCTAACTAAATCACCACCTAAAGCACGGAGTCCCTTTCCGCGTTCATCTAGAAGAAAAGCGTTCAAACGACCTGACCTTGAAACAACTCTGATAACAACTGAGGATTCACCTGGTGCGAGTGAGTCGAGTCCTACTGATTCATATGAATTAGCTTTGATACTGATCGCCTTTGAGGAAGTAGGCGATGCCCCGCTCCAAATGTAAACATCTGCAACAGATTCGCTTAGCCCGCTATTAACAAGAATTAATTTTCCGCGTCCAGTGATATCTGCAGAACCACCAACAAACCACTGACTTGCTGCAGGATCTGAACAAATCGTTCCACCTGCCCAAGAACCTTTTCGGCTTTGCCAAACAATAGGAGTAATTCCTTGGGCATCAACAAGAAGCGGATCACCTGCTGCAGGAATTCGAAGTGCTCTGGATTTAACAAATTTTGCCGAAGTCGAACCTACGCGATGAATTTTTGTGCTCCTCGAACCAAGTGAAACCTGTGACGTTAGGCCACTCAAATTTGCTGGACAAACAACCGAAGGGTAACTTATCGAAAATTGCTCTCTGGAAATCGAACCGCTTAAGGCATTAGACGAAGCAATCAGAAGACCCAAAGTAATCGCAACTATTCCAAATCTCTTTAATTTCATGTCAGCTCGCTTTCTGACATTTCACGTCTTCTGCGCCCAGCAGGAGCTGCAAGAACAATCAGTGTTATTAAGAAAATAAATTGTAAAGAGAGTAATCCTCTTCGAAGTGTTCCATCGTGAAGCAGTGAAATTTCACCTGGTTGATTGACAATAAACTGAGGGAAACCATTTGCATCTCTTGTTCGTTCAAGAGTCGTTCCATTTTGAAAAACTTTCCATGATTTACTGTACGAATCAGTCAACAAAATCGTGCCCTTTGAATAAATTTGAGTGCGCGTTCCAATCGTTGTACTAGGAATCTCAGATATCTTTCCGGTTGAATCAATAAAATTGATGCGGCTATAAGCATTGTTTACTTTCCAGACGATTCCAGCACTTGTGGCTGATGAACGCACAAAACCACCGAGTCCATCGATAGTTCTAACGACATCTTTATTAGTAGGACTCTTTGCAAATACGTATTTAACTCCGTGGCGGCCAAGTACTTTCGAAGCGGAAATTCCTGTTCCATCTGCAATTTCTCTAATCGCATTAGATATTTCAGCAGATTCACTTGGAGCTATGTCTGGCTCACCAAGCAAAACATCATGTCCGCGCGCCACGAAGTATTGCAATGTATTTACGCCATTGCTCTTAACTTGGCGCAAAACGATGGTTTTGACCCCATCTTCAACGCCTAGAAATGCTGGCAAAATTTTCGAATCAGTAGTTCGAACTGGTGAATCAGCACCAGCAGTCACCAACCAAGAAATTGTTGATACTGAATATAGCGATGTAACAATTACGAGTAGTCCAGCGAGTATGTGGCGGTAGTGAAAATTGGTGACTACAAGAACTTCGCGCAGGCGATCCAAAATTAAAATTCCTGCCGAAATTGAACACATAGTTGCGATTGCGATAAATGAACCTGTCCATGTACGCACTGGCGAAGAACTTCCATGACCTGAAATCGAAAGCGAACCAAAGATGACTGCCGCGGCAAGCGCTCCGCTTCCAAAATAAGAGATAACTCTTGCCTTTGTGGAAGAGAACAATCCAACGAGAAGCACTAATGAAATTGGGCTGATAGACCACCAAGGCAGCGCACCCGAACCTCCAGGATTTGAAAGTAACGCAAAGTTTGGTCCGCCCCCAGCGAGTGCGATTCCTGGTTCTAAAAGAAGATTTTTTGGAGTAATTAAATTTGAAAAGGACCATGGAATGCTTGCAAGTAAGGGAGCAATTAATATTGTAAGGCGTCGAGTTAATCTGTTATGAAAAAAGCCAATATTTCCGTACTGGATAAAATCTATTACAGTAAAAATAGCCGTTGCGATTAATGCATATACAAATACTTGCAGCGAGAACATGTAAGAAAGAGATAAGACAAGTGATAATAGAAATATCTTGCGCCAGGATGAGTTCTCAATTATTAACCAATCACGAATCAGTAACCCTATGTATGGCAAAAGAATCAAAGTAGCAACAGTGCCTATGCGACCGGAATTTATGCTGGCTATAGCTACTGGTGAAATTGCGTAAAGGAAGCTGGCTGTGACTCGTAACCAGTTGTGAGATGTTAACTTTGAGAAGAGCTTAAAACTGGCAAGCATTAAAATAAGTGGGGCTAAGAAGAATAAGAGTGAAATAAATAGTTTTGCATTTCCAAAAAAAATCGTTGAGCCAAGGGCTACCACTGAAATCCATGCAGGTGCACCTTGATCTGTTCCCATTCCAATTTGATGCCATGATTCAAAGTACATCCGCCATAAATCTCGAGCACCATCTGGTGTCTGAACTAGGGCTCCGCCAACTATTGAGCCGTATCTATGCCGTGACCAAAAGGCAATCAAAATCAACATTGCAAAACCTGCAAGTGCTTTTGGCTGTTTGAAAATGGTCCACCATCTGCCAGTTGCGGCGGGAGTTAATAAATCCTCATCCTCATTAAGTGGATCTAGGGCCGTGCTAGGTTCGGAAACACTTGGTAGGACAGTATTACGAATCGAACTAATAAATCTTTCTGTGGCCGCTCTTATTTGATTACGACGTTTCGGAATGAATTCTCTTACTACTCGAGCGGATAGCAATCTGTGCGATTTTCTAAATTTGCGTGCGCTAGTAAGTTCACGCGGGTGAATCACAAGTGTCACTAAAGCTAAAAGCTCATCACTTGCATATCCAGGTAACTTTGCTAATAAATATCCAATTGCACGGGCTGTTGCTGAGCCAAGTAGTTGAAGTACAACCCATGGCAACATCCACCACGAGGAATTAACCAGAAGTACATAAGCGGCATTACGGCGATCGAGTAGCAAAGGTCTATGCAAGAACGCTTCTTTTACATCAACTGCTCTACGCTCTGATGCTGCCGCTTGCGCATGAAATCCCTTTGCTTCGCTTACCGCAATGACAGAGTGCCCTGCAACTCTTGCACGCCAACCAAAATCGACATCATCTCTAAAGAGTGAGAGATTTTGATCGAATCCCCCTAGTTCAACAAATGCATCTCGTTGTACGAGTGCGCCCGCGGTACTAACAGCCAAAACATCTTTCACACCGTCATGTTGACCTTGGTCATACTCATGTGGTTCAAGTCCAGTCCAACGGGCGCCATCAGATGCGATGCTGATGCCAATTTCAAGTAGATGAGACTTGTCATGCCAACCTAATAATTTTGGACCAGCCATGACTGCTTGTGGTTTTTCTGCGAGCGCTTCGAGTAATTTCTTTAGTGCATCTGGATGCATTGCACAGTCATCATGCAAAATCCATAGCCATTCATTTTCTGCAGAAGTTGGCGCGGGTAGTGTTTGTATTGCAGCCCAAATTGCGTCACCAAAACCAGATTCGCGATCTAGGGTAAGGACAGGAATTTTTGCACCTTTAAGTAGTGCAACTGAAGAGTCTGTAGAACCTGTATCAACTGCGAGTATTTGATCAACTGAGCGTTTTTGAGAAGTGAGTGATGCAACAACTTCGGGTAACCAAAGTGCGCCATCGTGCACAACAAGAATTGCAGTAACGTTACGTAAATCTTCTGCGGCTTTTACAGCCATAACGTGAACCTGTTTTTCGCTCGAGATCGCGTGCTGCGATTAAGCAGGACGGCGCTTCAGACGGCGGCGTTCGCGTTCTGATAGTCCGCCCCAAATTCCGAAACGTTCATCATGTGCCAGTGCGTATTCCAAACATTGTGATCGCACATCACATGAGAGACAGACTCGCTTTGCTTCACGAGTTGATCCGCCTTTTTCTGGAAAAAAAGCTTCTGGATCTGTTTGTGCACAGAGTGCACGTTCTTGCCACGATAGCTCGACGCTCTCACCTGAGATGAGTTGAATGATTGGGCCAGAGCTGAGATTTGTTGAAGAGGAAGTAGGTGCCGTTTTCTGTGAATCTTGTGGGCGGATCGGCATAATGTCGATTCTCCTTGCAATTACCGGGCATCATCCCTTATGGATGTGGCCTACTAAGAGTGAATTACACGCTTGTAATCCCTTTAAGTCAAGTCGGAGAGGGCAATTTTTGAGCGTGAAATTCCCCTAAATCATAGGTTTAGGGGTGAAATTAACTCATTTGAATAATAACTATCGATAATTTTTGAATGCGCGGCAATCTGTGAACCAACTGCGATAAAGCTATTTTTTATTTCAGATCCCTGTCCTATATCAACTCTGGCCGAAATGATGCTGCCGCTGATTACAACATCTCCTTGAACGACACAACGCTCGCCCACACTTGTGCCATCACGCAATTGAGCCGAAGGTGCAACCTCTGAACTTGGATCCACTTTAAATTCGCCGCCAACTAAATGCTTTGATCCAGCAAGTAAAGCCTTTGGCGTGCCAATATCGAGCCAATAAGAGTCTTCGATGTAACCATAAATCTTTTTTCCAGATGCAACCAAAGCTGGAAATACGTCTCTTTCAACGCTCACAACACTGTGCGCAGCTATGGTGTCTATAACCGATGGGTGAAAAACATAAGAGCCTGCATTGATTGTATTGGTGACTGGGTTATCCATTTTTTCCAAGAAAGCAGTAACGCGACCATTTTCATCTACCGGAACGCATCCGTATGCTCTGGCATCCTCAACATGCGTCAGGTGCAGAGTTACATCGGCCTTATGTGCAACGTGCTCTTGAATCTGTTTGGCCAAGTTGTGCGAACTTAAAACATCTCCATTAAATATAACAATTGGTTCATCGGAACCTGGAGTTAAATTAAGCGCGGCTGCTGCATTTCTAATAGCCCCTCCGGTGCCTAACGGGGACTGCTCGACCGCATATCGCACATTGATTCCCCACTTTGACCCATCACCAAAATAAGGAGTAAAAACTTCTGATAAATACGATGTTGCTAAAACAATTGTCGTAACACCAGCTCGTTTTGCAGCCATCAATTGATGTTCAGTTACAGGTATACCAGCGATCGGAAGCATTGGTTTTGGTGTGTCTCTTGTTAACGGCATCAGACGTGTTCCCATGCCACCCACAAGCAAAATTCCAACTGTCATTTATTGAGCTTTCGAAGAAGTAATTCGTGATGCAGCATCGGCTATTGCTTCATCCGTTGCCGTCATTGCAATGCGAATGTGCTGTGAACCATTTGCCCCATAAAAGATTCCGGGTGTCACCAAAATTCCAAGTTTCGCCAGAGCTTCCACGGACTTCCAAGAATCTTCATTTCGGGTACACCATATATAGAGTCCCGCTTCTGAGAAATCGACTCTAAATCCAATTGATTCAAGGGCTGGTTTCAACGTTTTTCGTCGATTGATATAGCGAGCACGCTGTTGAGCTACGTGCGCATCATCGCTGAGTGCGGCAATCATTGCGTGTTGGATTGGAAGTGGCACCATCATGCCTGCATGTTTTCTAATTTCAAGAATTTTCTCAATTAAAAGTGGGTCTCCAATTACAAAGGCTCCACGATAGCCAGCCATAGATGAGCGTTTTGATAGCGAGTGCACAGCCAAAATATGTGAGTTATCACTATCGGTGTATTTCAAGATGGAACTGGGCGCTGATGTGTCGCCAAACTCTAGATAACACTCATCGCTCACAACTGGAGTCTTCTGTGAGCGCGCGTAATTAATTGCTTCTTTGAGTTCTGACTCTGAATGTACTCGGCCAGTTGGATTCGATGGTGAATTAATCCAGGCTAAATCCGAGGCTGGCCATGAGCTGACGTCAAGATCAACAGCAACAGGTTCGGCGCCAGCAATTATCGCTCCGACGTTATACGTCGGATATGCCACTTTTGGAAATATAACTCGCTTTGATTGTAAAAATGTCGGAAGCCAAGCGACAAACTCTTTTGATCCAATCAATGGAAGTACATCGAAATCACCAGTTGCACCGAGTCGCTCTATTGCCCATTTCTTTATCGCATCACGTAATTGCGGGGTTCCTGCTGTTAATGGGTAACTTGGTGAATTTGAGTGCTTTGCTAAAGATTGCTGAATAATTTCCGGAGTTGGATCTACGGGAGTGCCTTGCGATAAATCAATTATTCCGGCTGGGTGTTTGCGCGCTTGATCTCCAAAGGGAGCTAATGCATCCCACGGAAAATCAGGAAGTTTCAGTGCACGCGCCTTTACTCGCTCTTTGCTGGAGCAGAAATTACGTCGGAGTGATCTTTATTTGTTGGACCAACCTTTGCCGCTCCACCAGGTGAACCGAGTTCGATGAAAAATTCGCTATTAACTCTCTGGAAATCTTTCCACGGTCCTGGAACATCATCTTCGTAATAAATTGCTTCGACAGGACATACTGGTTCGCAGGCGCCGCAATCAACGCACTCATCTGGCTGGATGTACAACATGCGATTGCCCTCATAAATGCAGTCCACTGGACACTCTTCGATGCAAGATTTGTCCTTCACATCAATACACGGTTGGGCAATCACATAAGTCACGAGAACAGCCTCCCTGAAACTCTTTAATTCGGGCTCACTTAGCCTTTTCTATAGCGCGATTGTAATGCGAAGCCACTGTAACTCGCGACTTTGGCGTGGGCGATTATCGTTACACCTATGAAGGCCCTTATTGGCAAGCGAGTCAGTATTCGTTTCCATGATCCCGAAGGTGGGTTTCGAGACCTAGTCGGACAATTGGAGTCTGAAAATTCACTGCGGAATCGACACGGTGAACTCATTGAATTTGATGTTGAAAAAATTGCAATCTATAAAGTAATTGAAGAAAAAAATAATTTGGCTGGACATGGTGCCCCACTCTCGCTTCGAATTCATGAATTAGAAAGTGTTCTGACTGCCACCTGGCCACCTGCGCACCAAGAGTTTTATGGAAAATGGTTGGTGCGGACTTCTGGGAAATTTACGATGCGAGCAAACTCTGTATTGCCAAGCGGTAAAGCACCTTTCGGTGAGCCCGCCGGAGATATTGAGCAAGCGATTTTACATGTCCGATCTCATTACGAAAAAGCTGGACTTGTTCCAACATTTTCTATTCCATTGCCAACGTATCAAGAACTAGATTCGAAACTATTCGAATATGGATGGATTGAAAAAGTTCGTGCCCACGTGATGGTTGCAGATATTGAATATGCAGAACAGGTCTTCTCAAAATTTACTGTCACCACTTCATCAGATTTCGATGATACGTGGTTGGCGCTTCAAGGCGACCATGGAGTTGCAGATTTAATGCGTGCATATCCTGCCATTTATGCTTCGGTTTTTGATGATCAAAAATTGATTGCTGTTGGCCGAACTGCGCACTCACTTGGGTGGAGCGCACTCTCCCGCGTATTTGTTGATCCCGCCTATCGAGGTCAGGGTGTAAGTAAGTTAGTCGTTACTTCTCTTCTAAACGCTGCATCTAAGGAAGGCATCAACAAAGCTGTGTTGCAAGTGGATTCTAAGAATGAAACCGCTATTAATCTCTATAGCTCTTTGGGTTTTCATTTCCATCATGAGTATGTTTACCGCTCATACAAAAAAACTTTGTCAAAAATTGCCGAGGAATGCTGCTAATGGTTCTCGCAATTTATGACACTTTTTATCGTAAACCAAAGGAGATTTCTTCTCAGAATGGCACAGTCAGCATGTATTGCTGTGGACCAACTGTCTACCGAGATGCACATGTAGGGAACCTGCGCACATTCCTGCTAAGTGATCTCATAGCAAGAACTATTCGCTTGAGCGGCCTCTCTGTAGAAATGATTCAAAACATTACAGATGTTGGTCACATGTCCGATGATTTTCAAGAAGACAAGATGCTCGAGCAATCAAAGAGGGAAAAGATTAACCCCTTTGAGATTGCCAGAAAATACGAAGAACGCTTTCATCACGATCTTTCAAACCTAAACATTATTCCTGCTCAAAGATATCCACGCGCTAGTGAATCAATCGAACTGATGCACGAGATGATTGCCGAACTGATTCAAAAAGGTGCTGCCTATGTTGGTGATGACCACTGTGTTTATTTCGATGCACAATCATTCAATGGTTACGGCCAGTTAAGTGGAAATCGTTTGGATGCTTTAAAACCTGGTCACCGGTATGAATATGTAGAAGATGGTGCTAAAAAGTTTCATGCAGATTGGGCGCTCTGGAAAACTGCAGGCAATCGAAAAGAGATGATTTGGGATTCCCCATGGGGGCCTGGTTTTCCAGGCTGGCACATCGAATGTTCTGCAATGTCTTTAAAATTTTTACATGGACACGTTAATGTTCACGTTGGTGGAATTGATTTACGTTTTCCTCATCACGAGAATGAACGTGCTCAATCCAATTCAATAACAGGTACTGAAAGTGTCGACGTGTGGGTTCATGGCGAACACCTCTTGTTTGAGGGAAGAAAAATGTCTAAGAGTGCCGGCAACGTAGTGCTGTTAAATGATGTGATTGCAAAAGGTTTTGATCCATTAGCGCTTCGATTTTGTTTCCTTGAGAACCGTTACAGATCCCAAATGGATCTTTCTTGGCAATCAATTTCGGCCGCACACGAAACAATAAAGCGCTGGCGCAACAAAGTTTCTGCTTGGGTAAATTCAAGCAAGATAAATACCGATTCGACAATTCTTGCGTTTCTTGAAAATGATTTGGATACACCGCGAGTCATCACATATTTGCGCGCTATCGAAAAAGATGCGGCAACCACAGATGCAGCTAAATTGAATGCATTTAGATATGCAGACCAGGTTTTGGGACTTGATCTAGAACGGGCACCCGAAATAAAAGATTTAACTCCTGAATTAAAAGACCTATTACATGAACGCGAAGTTGCGCGATCAGCTAAAAATTGGGCACGAAGTGATGAGTTGCGCGCACAATTGGAAAGCGCTGGATTGGAAATATCTGACTCAGCATCTGGCCAGAATTGGAATTGGCGTTAGCTAAGCTGGTAACGCAGTTACGATTAATAAAGCAATTAGTCCAACAAATACAAGTGCGCTACCTTGCGCATTGCCTTGAACTAACAATTCATTTCCGACACCGAAAGTAGACGCACGCCACAGGATAAATCCCCAGGCAATGGAAGCTATTAATTTATATTTTCTTGCGCCAAAGTGCCGACCAATTGCCCAGATTGTTGCAGCAGATCCAGTCAAAGCTAAAGCCAAACCAACTGGTGGGTGAAAAATGTGAAGTAAGACAGCGGCAATCCCAGTTAGTAATCCCAGAGCTGCAGAATAAATTATTTTCACTCTTTTACTACCCCCGCAAACAAATCCATTTCTCGTCCATTGGAATCAAATGGTTCTGACTTATTGCCACGCACGATTGAGTAATACTCGTGACCCCATACCTGTTGCCCAAGATTATTTGAAAGAGCAAAAAATGGTCCGTCTAATTCAATTTGAGTTGCATGTGCCGCCATAGCTTTCATCTTTAAATCAACATACTTTGTGCCATCGACCATTGCAGTTACTAGTGAATCATCTTTTGCAAAGGGTAAGTCATCAACGCTTTCTGCACCGAAGAAGTCCGAACCAACTTCTTTCATCTTTTCTATGCCCTCTGCAAGTACAGATTTCGGCATCGCATTCCAATAAATTTTTGAGATTTTCCACTGTGATAATTCGCTTGCACGCATCGCCACGCGGTGAGCTTGAATGTGATCGGGATGCCCATATCCACCAATTTCATCATATGTCACTAGAACATGAGGCTTTACTTCTTCAATAATTTTTACCAGGTGCGCTGCAGCAGAATCAAGGTCTGCCTGCCAAAAAACATCGGGGCGATTATTCGGTTCGGTGCCCATCATTCCGCTATCGCGATATTTCACGAAAGGTTGACCGAGGAATCTGAAATCTTTTATTCCCAAAGCAATCATTGCTTCTTTTAGTTCAATTTCACGATGTTGTCCTAGTCCATCGGAATGTGCACTGGCCAGGTGACTTAATTCAGGAACCAGTACTTCTCCTTCTTCACCACGTGTGCACGTTACAAGCGTGACTTCTGCACCAAGGTCTGCATACAAAGCCATAGTTGCACCATTGTTAATGGTTTCATCATCTGGATGAGCATGAACCAATAGAAGGCGAAATCCTTTATAACTTTCTAACACTTAGTACACCGGCAAAGACGTATCGATTTGTTTTGCCCAAGCGACTACGCCTCCACTTACGTGGGTTGCATCAGCAAATCCTGCACCCTTAAGAATGGCTAGACATTCTGCAGATCTGACACCAGATTTGCAGTGCAAAATGATTGGCTTATCTTGTGGCAAATCAGCAAGCGCGCTTCCATCAAGGAAACTCTGCTTTGGAACCAAGATAGATCCAGGAATGCGCACGATTTCGAACTCACTTGGCTCGCGAACATCAATAAGTAAAAAGTTTTCCTTATTATCTATTTTGTTCTTTAGTTCTGCTACAGAAATCGTTGAATCTTTTACTGCAATTTCGGCCGCATCAGAGAGCACTCCACAAAAAGCTTCATAATCTGCCAGCAGCTCTGTTTGCGAAGGTTTTTCACTGCAGAGCGGACACTTTGGGTCCTTGCGAACTTTAATTTTTCGATATGACATCTCGAGTGCGTCATAAATCATTAATTGACCAATAAGTGGTTCGCCAATTCCGGTAATTAATTTAATTGCCTCTGTTGTTTGAATTGAGCCAATAGAAGCGCACAAGACTCCAAGAACGCCACCTTCGGCGCAACTTGGGACCATACCGGGAGGTGGTGGTTCTGGATAAAGACACCGGTAACAAGGACCGTATTCGGCCCAGAAAACACTTGCTTGTCCATCGAAGCGATAGATGGAACCCCATACATAGGGTTTCTTTAATAGCACGCACGCATCATTTACTAAATAGCGGGTTGCAAAATTATCTGTTCCATCAACGATTAAATCATATTGTGAAAAAATCTCCATAACATTGTCGGTATCTAATCGGATCTCATGAACAACGACATTTACATTTGGATTAATTTCAGCAATTTTTTCCTTAGCAGAAATTGCCTTGCTCTTTCCAACATCGCTCTGACCGTGAATTATTTGGCGCTGCAAATTTGATTCATCGACTGTGTCGAATTCGACGATGCCCAGTGTTCCAACTCCTGCGGCTGCAAGATACATGAGAGCTGGTGATCCAAGCCCACCTGCTCCGACACAGAGAACTTTTGCATTCATCAATCGTTGCTGACCCGCCATTGCAACATCAGGGATAATTAGGTGACGGCTGTATCGACGCACTTCATCAACTGTGAGCGCCGGACCTTTATCAACTAATGGTGGGATATTCATAACCGTCCTGAGTGTGAGTGCGTATGTACTTATTCTGCCGTACTCACCAGAGCACTGCCAATTTGAAGGCATTTGCCTCTACGATTAGCCGCGATGAGTACTTCAGCCAATCTTCGAGATAACAAAGCGCGCTTGCCACGAGATGAGCGCCGTGCACTTCTTCTGTCAGCAGCTCTCGAAGTTTTCACAGCCGCTGGTTATCACTCGGCTGCAATGGATGAAATTGCAGACCGAGCCGGAGTAAGTAAGCCAGTTTTATACCAACACTTTCCTTCAAAGTTAGAACTCTACTTAGCCGTTTTAGATTTACACATTGATTCACTTGTATTCGAAATACAAAAAGCGATTGCTTCAACGCCTGACAACGCCAATCGCGTACGGGCAACAGTTGATGCCTATTTTGGATTTATCGAAAGCGATGGAGAAGCTTTTCGTTTGCTCTTCGAAAGTGACATGAGTGTCGAACCTTCGGTAGCAGAAAGACTCAACCGAATGACATATGACTGTGCAGCCGCAGTTAGTGCAATCATTTCTCTAGACACAGGTCTGCCTCAAGAAGTCGCTATGTTGCTAGGTGTTGGATTAATTGGATCCGCTCAAGTAACGGCACGACATTGGCTACAGCGCGACAGTAAACTCACCCGTCAACAAGCGGTTGATTTAGTTGAAAACCTCATATGGCGCGGAATTTCAGGCTTCCCTAGTAAATAATCTGGCAAACCTGCTTGTGAATTAATCGGTAGTATTAGCAGCTATGAGTACAAAGAAAAGCGATAGCGCAAAAAAAGTTCAGGTTCGAATTGCCGTGGCAAACGTATCTTCAGATTTAACATTCGAGAGCGCCCTTGCTACGACAGATATTCAAAGCGCCGTCAACGCAGCTCTTAAGTCCGGAGAAGCCCTGTCCCTAGAAGACATTCGTGGTCGAGTCGTGATGGTTCCTGCAGACAAAATTGGTTTTGTAGAAATTGGCGAACAAACCGATCGTCGCGTCGGTTTTGGCGTCCAGTAAGTGTCACTGACTTTCGAACAACTTCCTCTTCGCCCAGAAACAAAATCCGCGCTAAAAGAGCACGGTTTTGATTCCCCCTTTCCAATTCAAGAGATGGTGCTTCCTATTGCACTCGCAGATGGAGATGTAATAGGTCAAGCAAAAACCGGTACTGGAAAAACTTTAGCCTTTGGTATTCCTCTTATTGAACGAGTGATTGCTCCAAAAGATTCTGACTGGCAAACATTCGAGCACAAAGGCACTCCACAAGTTTTAGTAGTTGTTCCGACTCGCGAATTATGCATTCAGGTTGCTAAAGATATTGACGAACTCGCAAGTAACCGCGGAATTAGAACGTTAGCTGTTTATGGTGGACGAGCATTTGAACCACAGATTGAATCGCTCAATTCAGGTATTGAAATAGTAGTTGGAACACCAGGTCGTCTTCTCGATTTATATCGTCAAGGTCAACTCAAACTGAAAGAGGTTTCTCGACTTGTTTTAGACGAGGCAGATGAAATGTTAGATCTTGGTTTCTTGCCGGATGTTGAAAAGATTTTTACGAGTACACCTAAACGATCACAAACAATGCTCTTCTCAGCAACTATGCCCGGAGACATTCTCAGTTTGGCACGCAGATTTATGAATCAACCAATTCATATTCGAACTCAAGATAATGAAGATGAAGGCGCGATTGTTTCAAAGATAGAACAACATGTCTATCGTGCCCACGCCATGGATAAAATTGAAATGTTGGCCCGAATTTTGCAAGCCGAAGGCCGCGGCCCAACCATTGTTTTCTGCCGTACAAAACGTACATGCCAAAAGACTGCCGATGACTTACAAGAACGTGGATTTAGATCAGCCACTATTCATGGAGACCTTGCCCAAAATGCTCGTGAAAAAGCACTCGATGATTTCAAAGCAGGAAAGACTGACGTGCTTGTTGCAACTGATGTGGCGGCACGCGGAATTGATATTGATGGGATTACGCATGTTATTAATTACCAATGCCCTGAAGATGAAAAAACATATGTTCACAGAATTGGAAGAACTGCACGAGCTGGTGCTCACGGTATTGCAGTAACGTTTGTCGACTGGGATGAAATGGCGCGTTGGAAAATGATTGATACGGCGCTTGGTCTTGGATTGCCAGAGCCAGGAGAAACGTACTCATCATCCGAACATCTCTATGAGACTATGAAAATACCTGCTGGCTCAACTGGACGAATAGTTAAATCAAAACCTGTAAAAAAAGAAGCACCAGCAAAAGTTGATAGAACAACTAACAGACGAGAACGAACAAGAACTAAAAAATTCAAATCAGATTAAGTTCTTCAAGGATGCTGTAAGCGGCTTCTCGATAAGCCTGCGCAAATTCTGAACTCTTATCGGTCGTCAAAAAACTTCTTTTCAGCGCTATGGCGATGTCAAGTCCATCTGTCATTGGAATTACAGCATCAATGATTTTTGTATGTTGGATATGTTCCGCTAAAGAATCCTTAAATTGATCAATGGCAAGAATATATTTTTCTGCTCTGGATTCAATTAGAGAAGTTGCCACTGCTCCACGCATACTGTGGTTTGAGTGACTAGCAGGTATGACGATTGCATCTGCTGCATTGAAGGCCATTGCCAATCTTGTATCAATTGCAGACGGTGTATCCAGTACTACGACATCAAATCGATTCTCTAAAGTGCTCAAGAACGCTTGAAGGAGTGCAATGTCATTGATAGTAGATAGTCGTGAATCTGATCCAATAAAATCAAATCGTTCTTCTGTTGTGATGTCATTACTTTGGGTA